>Ga0302280_1000806_pt1 | contig 27209 bp, 18 predicted proteins | sample III_Fen_E1_1_FD_198771 | JGI IMG/M metagenome (GOLD analysis project Ga0302280, IMG submission 198771) | Peat permafrost microbial communities from Stordalen Mire near Abisko, Sweden - III_Fen_E1_1 | ecosystem: Environmental > Terrestrial > Soil > Wetlands > Permafrost | place: Sweden: Abisko... | reverse complement strand
CATCAAAAGAATGTTGTGATACTGTGCATATATTGGTATCGGCACACATGATGACTGGAATCCCCGTATTCTGATAAAGTTGACAAAGGATATCTGCACACTTGTTGTACTGATAAATCTTTTTTTTACATCCGTCCTTGAATTCCGACTCAAAGTGTATCGTACACAGATAGTAACTGTTGTTGTAATGATCGGTTATGTTGACAAGTCGAATATTACGACCCATCGTTGTGAATTCAAATTTGTACGTTGTAGCAGACGCTATAGGGTATCGACTCAGAATCATCGTATCATAAGTGGTGGTTATTGAATCAGGATACACGTATGGATAGGTCGGAGACAACATATCGATGATATTTTCATACATGCTAAATAAAACCTCTTGCAAACACACAATATCTGCATCCTGTTCTAAAATACATTGACAAACGTCCTTCATTCTATCAACTATCGATACTCCAGGATGTTGACCGAAATAGATGTTGTATTGACAGATCTTCATCCGTAAAAGAGGTTGTATGTTAATGTTATGATACCAATTGAATTGAACGTAATAAGCCATATCACATTCAATTTTTTAATTTTTTGTTTATTGCAGAAAATAAGTGAATACATCGTATCCTCCACCATACTGTTCCTGTTTCTTTTGTGAATAGAAAAACGTCCCCACAATTACAATACCAATGATTATCCATAAAATTGTCGAATCAATATATGCACTATTTTTGAGTAATATATCTTTCATCTCATCCGGGATACTATCATCATTTTTGATCTCATTTGTACGGATCTTGGAACTATTATCATACATGTATGCAATAAACAATAACATCACTATCACGAAACTGTAATGGATGTCTATCTTGGTACTGAACACGAACAATACATATCCTATTACGGTGTATATCAGAGCTGTTCTGGTATCGATCTGATCATCTATCAATGTTATAAGTACAAATAGAGTCATAAACCCTAACAGATGCTGGACGTATCTATTATCATTAATTATCTGTTGTGTTTGTTTTGATAGCAGATTCTCGGTGCAGTTAGATGCTGTTATCAGATAGAATAATAGAAGTACCTTTACCAAGTTTGTCTGACCCAAAGTAAAGGTAGTAGTTACAGCTTTATCATTAGACATTCGATATGGAAATTCTATAGTATCAGAGGTAGATAATGTTTTAGGAAGCGATCATGATACCAGATGCATCGTACCAGTTAAATTCACCGGTTCGTTTATCTTTTAAAAATTCAATCTGATCGATGTTCAAAACGTCTTCAAACTCTTCTTCGTGTGCAGGACCCATTATGTAACAGTATCTGATATTCTCCCTCATCATATAGTTGTACAAATTGATCATACTGGTATCTAGGACCGTATCAAATCCTTCATATAGTGCCTTATCTTTTTTAACAGTGACCGCGGTATCTGGTGTAGATGTAGATGTAGATGTAGATGTTGTGATATTTCGTTGTTTTCTAGCCAATCTAAAAGAGTTCAACATGATGTATCTATCATCGGTATTGGTATACAACAGTTCGAAAACACATCCTGATATCTTTACTATCTTGGGGGACTTTAATATCTGACTCAACAACGATTCATCTATCTGTTTCCTGTCTAGAGCTAATGAAAAACCGTATTTGTAGTATTTTAGTATACGGTGATCGTACGACTCATGTGATGCTTTTTCACGATCTATCATATTAATCATGTATCTGTACGCTACGTATGATGCTTCGGTGAAATATGTTAGAGTTCCATCGAATGCCACACACGATGGATACATGTCGAAGTTGTCGAAGATGTCATTGATTGATTCGTGGGGTTTGAGGATGATCTGTATCTTATGAATTATCTCGTTGTGTATGAAAAGGAACTTCTCATCTATTGTAATATCATCGTCATCAAATTCTGTATTATTCTCATCAAAAGTTGATTTAGTACAAAGAAGTTCAACAACACTATTAAGAGGTTTGTACATCAGAATGAATCTGTATTCTGGGTTCTCTTTTTGTAGGACTAACACGATATCGTTAATCAGATCAATCATACGTAGTTTGATGTGGCTTTCATCGAGTCCGACAAAAAATATGTCGATATCTTGAATCTTCTGTCCTAATAGAATAGATCGACACATCCCACCCGCCACAACAATGTTCGTCCAGTCTAATTCAAAAAGAAATTTGGGGACCTTAGCATTAAACTCCGACTGTTTATCAGAGGTCCCGAAATGCATTACGTTGTAACTATCGATGGGGTTGGCTAGGATCAGATGCTCTCTGAAAAACACCTTATGACGATAGTTGTTCTCAAAAGTCAGTTCGTTTAATGAAATCAGATCATTCGAGAAGTCATCATATATCTCTACTTTACAGTACATCTTCTTTTTCTCTTGTGCAGTATGAACAACATCATCACGTTGTTCATACTCATCTTGTGGTTCGATTTTTTTCATTTTCTGAGGCACGATCTTTATATTACAGTTTGGACAATGAAGACCATTGTGTGTTACAGTTCCTGAAGTAGTGTATGCATTGTGCGCTTCGTCAGATATTACGTAATCAGGTCGACATAGATTCTTGGTACCATCTTTTGAATGGGGATAGAACATGTAACCACCCGTATCGGATGTATCACTCAACGTAATGTAACAGTAATAGTTGGGTTGTACCTGTGCTGGATCGATCTTGAGTTGTATACACGAGTAGTCTGTGTTTTTGAAGAGACCAACAGTCCATTTAACTCTTCTCAAGATCTGTTCTCGAGGGGTTTCAACCTTTACACGTTTATGTGTATGTATAAATACTGGTGAAGTCCATTTGTTGTCTTTTTCACATTGTTTAACAAAATCTGTATAGGGGACAGGTAGTACACCATCCATCACGAGATCCGTACAATACTTAGATTGTCCTTCTAACAGTTCATCAGAATGTCTTTTACCAAGTTCAATAACGGCTATCATCATAAACCATATCGTCATCGGATCGAAGATCTCCCCATTACTATTGATCATTCTGACATAGTTCGGACAGGAGCTCAAGAACTCTCGAAATTCCTGATTAGATCCGATCGGTTTAGGAGGATTACCCTTGATCAGATAATTTTTCTCATTGAGGGATTCGTTGTATCTTACACGAGATAGCATCGTGAGTGCATATATGTTGTATGCCTCTTTGATGTGATCCGGAAGTTTGGAGGAACACTGAATGTACAAATTATCCAGTAGAAACATGTAGTGTATCAGATCAGAGTTTGCGGGAATACCATATTTTTTGGAGTAGATCGCTCTTATCCAACGTCTTATCATCTGCTCGGTATCGATTGGGATATATTTTATCATCGGAAGGATCGGGACAAGACGTTTATTCTTGATGTCGTACACCGCGGCGTGTTTGTACTCTCTGAATCCGAGATTGATCGAATACTCTACATCAGTCGCGACAATATCGTAGATGCAGTCGTTCTCCAAAAAAGATGTATATGTAGTGTTACTGTACGGGTCTAGACATTTTTTCAGATCTGTATACATCCCGAACTGTTTTTTACTATCGAATTTTTTATTAGAATTCCTCTTGTTTTCTTGATAGGTTTTGTCATCAAGATTGTAGATGAGTTCTCTTCGCATGTAGTCGGTGATCTGATCGATTCCTATCATGTTACAAAAGAAATCGATCGTTTGTTTTTTGTTAAATTTCTTGTTGGTAACTGATGCTTTCTCTAGATCTCTAATGGTTTTGATAAGATTGTATCCAATCTTCTCTAATCGTCCCATGATCTCGGTATTTAATGTATTGGATCGGTTGTTGATGATATCGTCTAGTGCGGCATCTCTGGGGATTTTTAAGGGTCTAATCTCATCATTTTCTTCATCCTCATTATCCTCAATCTCTTCTTCTGCTTCCTGTTGAATACGCAGTTCAATCTCTCGTTTTATATCTTCAATGTCATCAAGAATTATCTGATTACGTAAATCCATAATCTCCTGAGTGATGTTAGCTAGAAATACAGGATAGTATTTGATGTGAAAACATCTATCATCGTACTGGACATAATCGTTAGGTAAAGATGCATTGTAGATGTTAACGAATCTATCTTCGAACATTCGATGATGTTGATTGAAAAAGAATATGTACTTCACTACATTCGACATATTAGAATCTTTCAGGGTTTTGATAATAACATTACCAGCCGTACAGTCTTCAGTAAAGTAGTTTTTATTGTTGGATTCCAAGATTATCATCCGAAGATCAAGGTTCTGTTTTATCTTCCATCTTCCGATGCCGAACGTATCGTTGATTGCAACTGAAAGATCCTGTTCTGTATCGTCTACTTCTCCATCAGAAAAGATGTAGATCGGAGTTTTCTTATCATCATCCGGTGTCGGTAGTTCTTCTATTTTGCTATCATCCGTATCATCAGTGTCTGAATACGATCCACTAATCGAATCCAATGCTTTTTTTAGTCGTCGTATTGTTCTTCGTATACGGTTTATCATTTTGAGGGCAGTATCCATGTTGGTTCCCTGTGGATCTATCTTGGCACTTGTTATCAGTTTGCGAAAATCGAGATCTGCTATCTCCACCATACCCATATACTGTGCTTCGTTTGAGAACATGATGAGGGCTGCTTTACTGAAACCGTCATGAAGCGCAACTTGTTTAATCAGATATATTAGATGCTCTAAAACTCTAGTGTCTTCACAAAAGGGTCCTAGTACAGATGCAGAGAAATCTAGTAGTATGATCGGTACACTATCATCAGACTTTTCTAGTTTTTGCAGAGGTTGCATTCGTACAAATAATATAGTATGATGTATTGTAGATTATTACGGACCATACATAACAAAATTCAACATTTTACCAATGATTATGCTGTATGACTTTACGGGTATATATAGAAATTTATCATGATGAAGATAAAAATTTATATCAACCCTTTTATCATGATGATTTTGTGGTATAAAAAGTCATCATGGAGAAGATAAACAATCCCTTTTATTACATTATATGCCGATCATATTGCATACTTTTTTTATTTTTACAACATTTTTACAAACAAAGATAGTATGAAAACAGATCCATCATACTAACTATCTACATAATCTTTCTAATAATCTTCAGCTAATGAGAATATCTCTACAGAACCATCCTTCACATGAATGGTGTGTTCAAACTGTGCAACCACCGAGTTATGCTCGTCACACAGTGGTGGATACGCCATTATCTGTCCGGATGGTATGGCCATTTTGAACGCCTTCTCTGCCTTAGGAATCAATTTTGTATCGATCCATGTTGATGAGAAAGGGAGTCCATTTCTTGTCTGAAGCCATTTGTACAGTTCGGTTTTATTAAAGACCCTTTTGTCCCTTTTAGTAATCCCTTTGTTGTTAGCAATCGTCTCTTTATCTGTCTCCATAAAGTGTGTGCATTCATTCATTTCGGAGTTCTGTGTCATCACCCCCATCCCGGTTGTAGCATATGTTTCAATAGCAAAGATCTCATCCTCATCCATCCGAAGATCCCCCTGGATCTTGTAGTCGGGTTCAGACAGGATCAGTTTACCTCCATGGATCTGATACTGTTTGATATTATGACCTCCGATACCTTTGACCGGTCTGATAGGTAGCATCTCTCCGGCCATATCGACTTCATAAGATCTTATTATCTCATCGATCGTCTCGCTCATTTCATCCAGTCTCTGATCAGGTCCTGCCATTTTGATCGCGGTAAACACAGAGTCTCTGGATGCTTCTAATACCGAATTGTAGATATTATCTTTATCGTGGATCCCTGGTTTGTCTGTTACGATATGACTAAAGGCCGAATCGATGATCCGTCCGTTGATATGAACGCCGATGTCTACCTTGACCAAATCACCTCTAAAGAACGTCCTTGAATCTGTTTGACCATTATGTGGAACGGTTTTTGAATCATGAGCAACGACATTATTGATATTAACCCCGACAGGAAAGGCGATACCACAATTATTATCAGTAGGCGGCCCGTTGACAAAGTATGTCGTTGGATCTAATCGACACATCTTAAGGATGATATCTTCTACCGCATCAACCAGATCGGCTAATTTAGCACCAGTATAAAGCATAGACAAAGCCTTTTTGCGGGCTATCTTGTGTATTATTGCGGCACGCCTAAAATCATTAAGATCAGTTTCAGTTAGATAGGATGAATTGACATCTGATGTGGGTATAGATAAAGACGTATCAAGTTCGAGTTCAAACACCCCGTTTTCTAAGGACTCCAGATCGGATCGATAGATATTCTGTTTGAAATCGAACTCAAATCTCCAGTTACCGTGGTTGATGAATCGTTTATCGTTCTGCTTAATTGATGTTGAAGTAAAATTAGTTCCTTGAGACATTTGACGAATAATATTGTTATAGTTTTTAAGTAAAAGTATTCATAGAAGATATTTATAATGAACGTTTATTTTTGGAACATCGTTCGTTTAGTACTGTATTTGCTTTACGTTTGGACCCTCTTTTTGATTCTACCTTGGTTTTCTTATCGGTACTGTTTACGTTTATCAATCCGTTTACAGGGTCAGTTGTGAGCTGTTTGGTGATCGCGGTCTTGATCAGATCCATAACATCATTCTTTGAATCGTTCTTGGCGGTTTCTTTTATTTTATTGATTATTTTTTTGGATGGTACTAGCTCTTTTAGAGTGTATATCTTGGGCGGGACCACTGTTAGTACTCCTGTCTCGGACTGAATGATGGATTGTACATCGGTCATGTCTGTATCGACATAATTTGTATACAAAGCATCTACGATACCGTATCTCAAACAGGTCTCATAGTTCCAATAAATATCGTGTAGAACATGATTTTCTAGTTTTTCCTTGGTCAATATATCATCAGAAGGTACATTGGATCTATGATGGCGGATATTGTTAAGATAGATGGCATACATTTTGCTCATAAATTCAACGATGTTCGCAGTATTATCAATCATGTCGTGGAACGTATAATGTCCACAAGCAGTCTGATTGAGTTGATGTATTAAAACATACGAGTTTTCCGTCATAAATCTCTTGTGTCCTCCCATAAACATATTGGCCCCTGAACTAACGGTGTAACCTTCAGCGATCGTGTAGACCGGGATCTTTGAATTCTTAATGTAGTCGTACGCTAAGAATCCTGCCATAAGATCTCCTCCCAGACTAGTAATGTGGAGATAGATAGGTTTGGGAACAATGATAGCCGTCGTGATATCAGCCCTCAACATATCTTGATCACGATTGTACTCTTCGATCAGATTACAAAGTTTGTTGACGCGTTCGATTGTGACTTCACATCTGAAGTAGATATGATTGTGATCTCTGAATACTTTCTTCTTATCCCCCTTGAGAAGACTTGTTAGATCTGGTAGTTTCGGCATCGAAGGACCATCTTCTTCATCAGACGAATCATTTTGATACTTGTTTGATCGTTTGGTGATCCGTGTCTGTCTAAATGGTCTATCTGTAAACTGCATGATGTCTTAATGGGCCATTACTAATGAGTTTTATAAACAATTTGATATTTATTCAACTTTTTTGACTTTTGGCCAAGGTTTATACCGATATACCTGTGAGCTGTTTGATTAGTTTGGAATCAATCGTCTTTAGTTTGTTAACATCAAACGTTTTAGGTAATGCAAAGTAGGAAGGTCCCATCGTCTGAGCTAACAATAGTTTTTCGTAGACATCTCCGAAGAATCGTTCTACGTCACGAGCTCCCGAGGGATCTGGAGAAACTGCTTCTACACATCTTTTAACGACAGTGTCATCGATACTAAGTTTGATACCGGTCTTTGCATTGAGACGAGGAATGATGTGTTTTAAACATATCTGTGTCTTGTCATCAATACTGTATCCATTGACATAAACGATCTTGAGTCTGTCTAAAAGAGCTTTATCTAACCCTTCTAGAGAATTAACAGCAACGATGTAAAGATTCTTCGAATAATCTATGGCGATCTCCGGACAGAATGCATCTCTGAATCTTGAGTTCTGTGACTTGTCTAGAATGTGTAATAGAATAGGAGTGATCTTGGAATCACCAACCTTATCCATCTCATCGATCAATATTACATTATCGAGTTGCTGATTGTTGATCAAAAATTGAGTTAGAATACCAGGTTTAGATCCGATATAAGTTGAACCGTGTCCCGTCAATGTAGCTTGATCGTTAATAGATGCGCAAGATATCTGTCCGAACCCCATGTTTATCGCTTCCGCTATCATACTACTGATCGTGGTCTTCCCCACACCCGGAGGACCGACCAGTGTCAGAATGTATCCTTTATTATCAGGATCCGTTAATATCATACAAACTGCTTGTAAGATCTCTCGAATCGTCGAATCCATACCGTGCATATTAGTCGATAGGATCTGATGAAGCGTTCTGATAGACTGTCCAACATCAACATCGTTGTTCGATGATTTGGTATCAGTCGGAATACTCAACACTGTATCCATCCAGTTCAATGCCTTTTGATATTCGTCTAATGATTCGTAAGAAACACCGCACATACGATTGACCAGAACATTTTTAACACAATCTGAATGTTTCGACGTGATGATCTCATGCATAACATCACGTTCAGCCCCTTTGGTAAATGTAGTATACATACCCGCCTTTTGTAAAGAGATCAATAATTTATATCTCTTTTCAACAGTGTCTTCGAGTTTGAATCTATCGATCGCATCAAGATGAGGGATACGTTTGATGTTTTTGTAGAACCATGCTGTATCTTCTTTGTTAAAGTTTGCTTTGACCACCATAAACAGATCCACCCTGTTTTCTGAACACTGCTCTCGAACATCACGAATCATCGACTGAAGATTAACTGCTTCTTCTTTGGTCATCCCTTTAGTATTAATGTAATCGTTGTTGAGGTCATTGACTTCCGCATCAAGATCCATATTATCAGAGTCATTCATACTTTCATCATCTGAATCATCTGAACCATCTGAACCATCGGTAACGAAGCTATCCAATACATAAGAATCATCAGTATGATCGATATCGGTATCAGTATCATCAGATCCAAGATCTTCAACCATTGTCTTCAGTTTTGAATCATAAACTATTCTCGCTCTTTTGTGTTGATTGTTTAATATGGCATCTTTGAGTTCTGCATCCTCAATAGATCGCTTTTTAGATTGAATCTTAGGTTGGCGAGTTCTGGGTTGAGCTTTGATTTGGAGTTTGTTGTGACTCGATGGCGTGTACACAACTTCACTATCCTCTTCACTAGGATTATCAAAAATATCTCTGACTATATCTGTTGTAGGTGTTGTAGAAGGTGTTACGATGGGCGTTAATGTAGATGTAGATGTAGATGTAGATGTAGATTTATGATTTATGATTGAATTGAGATTTGTAGCTAGGAATGGACATCGAGTCATGATGTCTTTAAGGATGTTGGATTTTATGATATCAACACCTTTTTTGAGATCGGCTTTCAATCGTCTCTCTTCGGCCAAAGTCATAGCTTTGATAACATCAGGTCCAAGCACCGTATCCAGACTCGGTCCCTGTTCATTATTATTTACATTGGTCCGGATACTCTTCCTTCTTTTTATCGCCGACATTACAACTTATTATCTATTATAGTTCCATTTCGTTATATCTATTTTAGCAGTATAGATACAAATCAACTTTTTTCAATAAATATGCATAAGTAAAAAATGTATGATTCGTCAATGTGTCCCTTTAACCGAATGACTTAACATGGTCGTAAATCTGTTGTCCATTAAAGATAGAATGTTGTAGATTCCGATCAGTTGACTTTTAACAATGACGTTGCTCTGACTCTTCGGGGTAGGAAGTGGTATTTCGAGATATTGATGTTGTTGTTGATGTTGTTGTTGATGTTGTTGTTGATGTTGTAATTGTGAGGAATTTTTATCGGATTTGTATGTGTTTCTTTTGGATCCGTTGTATTCTACCACATCATCTGTTAATCCTCCATACCCATCACTGTTGTTATCATCGATAATGTGTTCACAATCTATCATATCTAACTCATCTGCAGTATCGTCTCTGAAAACAACTATGTTTGGTTCGTCTGCTGGTTTAAAACATGTATCAAACTGTCCACACAGACTCTTTAGTTCTTCTTTCGACCAAAAATGTTTAAACTTTTCTACATCAAAGATTGTTGAGTAGATAAGATTACTTCCGTCTATCTCATCGGTGTCTAAAAAACTCTCACGACCCGTGGACGATGGAGTATACAACATATCTTGTCGGAATCTTCCTTCGATCACCGCAGTCAACACTATTATGTAATATTGAATCGTACCGACAGCCGTCCCACTTTTGTAAGTGTTTTGTAATTCTTTCAAGCCGACCCTCAGATAGTTCGCCATGTTAAGCAATCCTCTGTAGATATCTAAATCACTATCGATATCTGAGTTTTTGTAAGGATTGATGTACCAATCTATAAAATTACACAATACATGATTAATGATCCAGATGTCCTCCCTAGAATCACCGTTCCAATATCGATCGATTCCTTGTGGAACGAGTAGATTGTAGTATGATGCCGTGTTGTTGTTCTTCGGTTCACACAAAACTATGTTGTGGTTACGTATTGCGATCTTGGTACCTTTGGGTTTAAAAGCCAATGTGATCAATCTTGATATTGCAGTTATCGGTTCTAAGATTTGATGTTTGTCTGTCGACATACTTCTATAATAGATAGTTAATTAGTTATGCTTTACAGGTTTATGTTGATGATGTAATTTGTTCAATTTTTTGCAATGTATGCGTAATGTAAATAAAAGGATAGACTGGAAAACATCCATACGGGTGGGCTGCGTTCCACTCTATCGTTTCACTGCCCCAATTTGTTTATCTTCATGAACCGCGAAATTTTGGATATCGAGTGATTCATTTCTTATTATTGTAGAGCAAACAGGTTGGGGCAGTGAAGCGATAGAGTGGAACGCAGCCCGCCCATATGGATATTTATAACTAATCAATCAAGTTCATTTGATAGTATACATTTATTTTTGTGTTAGTATCTAATATATGCTCGATACTTATCTTGACAACAAGCGGGACTATAAACTTCTCCTACACACTATGACAGGTGGTGGATCTTCTTCAGTGTACAAATACAAAATCATCACCACTCAAGAGAAAGACACCATTCTTAAAAACTACAAAACTATCACCGAAGGGAAAAATAAGTGTACATCGTATCCAAGAAAGACCGTAGAGCTTGCGGTATCCGGAATGTACATAAGAAAAAATGAACGAAAGAAAAAATCGATCAAGGAACTGTGTTATGAGATCGATGATGCTCACAAAGAAAACAAAGAACCTTTTGTACACAACGACTCAATGACGGCATGGGGGAACGAAGCAGCCATTAAATACGGTCTAACGGTCGGTCAGATCATGAAGATGAAATTTGGTGACAAGATAGATGTCATACTGTTCGATAGAAATATCGGAGAGTATGTTCCAGGAAAGAAAGCAGGTGACACATACGATCCTACAAAGATCGGATGTTCTTACGGAACGTACATTCATGGGGAAGGGCTCACGGGTATCCTAAATATGAAGGATGTCGGTGTATTAGCTCCTTTTACATGGGAGATAAATAAAGCAGCATTAGGGGATAAGATGTTCTGGGGACCTATCGATGGTTGTGACTCGAACTCGTCTAAAAATGACAAGATTAATATCTACAAACTGGATAAAAATATCAAGGTTGGATGGAGAGGACCAGCAATTCTGATGTCTGATGCGGCAAAACATCTTCCTAAATCGGTAACTCATTATGATACATGGTGGGATGATTATCTCCCTTACAAACAAGATGATTTATCAAAAACTTAAAACGTATACATGTTAGGTCGTGATTCTTCATCATCGTAATTTTTCGTCTTTTTAGTCTTACGATTCTTGGTGAACTTTTCGAAACCTTTCTCTAGATCATCGAACGATAAACACTTACGGATTGTTGGCATTCTTCGACCGTGGACAATCTTACATTGTAGGAAATATGTTTCTACATCACCCCCCGAGTAAGGGAATGAGTCCTTGTGAGATCGAAACAAGTTCAGTAGATCGTCCGATGAATATTGTTTAGGGGAGATTGCTTCGTCCATATCTTTCGGAGGTACTGGATCGGAGTTGAAATCAATTGTCCATCCTTCTTTCTCAACCTTTAGTTTGAAGATGTCGAGTAGTTCATTGTAATCATATTCGGCGACGTTGTATCTAAAAGTAAAACGTCGTTTCAAACCATCATTACCCGAGAAGAAACATTCATCAAGGTCTTTCTCATAACCAGCAATGATACACAACATATCTCTATTGTCCGAGAGATTTTTGTTTAGAGTATCCAGAGCCTCTTTTGAGAATGAATCACGTTTATCTTTAGCACCCATGCTGTAGGCTTCGTCGATAAACATTACACCCCCTTTACATGAATCTATCAATTTCTGAGTCTTGATAGCGGTCTGTCCGAGATACCCAGCGACGAAATCAACACGTGTCACCTCGTGGAACGTACCTGTAGATAAGATACCCATCGCATTATACACTTTACCCATGATACGACCCAAACATGTTTTCCCGACACCTGGTGGACCTGTGATCACTGTATGCAACATCTCGCTACTACTTTGAATACAAGGTAGTCCGTGTGCACAATCTTGGCACGTATTACATTTGGTGTTAGAATTGAGACCCTGTAAAAAGAACAAAATCTGATCTACGACATGCCCTTTAACATCAGTCATACCGATCATATCCCTCAGCTCTACTAACGGTACGACCAGATTGTTCATTAGTCTTAGATTAAGTCCTCTGTACATAGTTTGTTTCTTGCAATGAAATGCTTTACCCAGGGTTATCAGATCATCGATGGTCTCGATAGGGTTGATATTGATAGTCATTGGTGGTTCCGGATCCTCTTCTAGAGTCTTATGATTACACAAAGGATTCTTGCATTCGATAGGTTGTACCACAGGGACTTCTTCCTCTTGTTGAAGCTTTTTCTTCTTCATTGGCGCATTAGGATTACCGGGTGGGATGCCGAAAATTATCCTGAATAGATCATCGAATGGATTATTATTATTGTTAGGATTGTTGTTAGGATTGTTGTTAGGATTGTTATTAGGATTGTTATTAGGATTATTATCGGATACAGGAGGAGGTATGTCGATGAAAGTACCAGGGTTAGGTTTTGGTCGTTTATTAGGTTTATTAGGTTTATTATCGTCGGATTGTATGTCTGTTATCAGGAACACAATTTTATCATTGGGTGGTACGAAAGGGGTATCACCATCGTTATTATTGGGATTAATAGGTGGGGTACCGAAGTATGATGATTTAGCTCTGGGATTATTATTTCGTTTACGTTTCTTATTAGTTATACTAAAAGGTGTCACTGGTGTGGTTTCTGATTCTGGGATAGTATTAGTAATTCCGTAGATGGGCATGTTTAATTATTTGATAATTACATGCCTTTAACCCCTCTAGTTTACATTTAAAAAATTGAAAAATGTAAATATTTGGTATTCTCATTAACAAAACACTCATATTACCTTCTAATTCATGAACAATCAAAATAATCTTGTTGTTGCCGATGTACCTCCAGTTGCTGCAGAAAATGATATGAACTACATACGAGCTGCAAGGAATCAAAACATTGGTGTTCTTCTCAACATACGTGATTATAATCTGTCCCCTGCTCGACAAGCAGAAATTTGCAGAGTGGCTACTCAAATGAATTGAACATCTGTATAAATAAAATCTTAAATCTTTTATTTTGGTTTGATATTGTACATTTTTTCGAACTCGGATCTGGTCATAAGCTTGATACCGAGATCTTTAGCTTTTTTTATCTTTGCAAAGGATTTGGCTTCGTTTGCTTCATCGTACACGAGAAGGGTTGTTTTACCACTGAGACTGCTCGCTATCTTACCATTATTCTTCTCAACAAATTCGTCTATGTTAGGATTACGAAACCCTGTGACAAGGATGTTCTCTTTTGATAGATCATATTCTCCTACACCTTCTAATTCTTCTTCAGATTCTTCTTCAGATTCTTCTTCAGATTCCTCCTCAGATTCCTCCTCTGATTCATCTTTGACTATCTTCTTGGTCCGAATTGCTTTTACTGGTACTGGAGCTTTAAACTCTAGATCATATTTAGAGTTTTCTTTGAGCTCTTCTATGAATTCACAGAAGGGTTTGAGACTCTCAGCGAATCTAGATGCAAGTTTGACAGAGAATCCTGAAACTGTGATGATCTTTTCTTCAATCTCTTCTTCGGTTTCATCACACATCGTCAAGATATGAGGATACGATTTGAGGATCGCTTTTGTTTTTCGTACAGCCAAACCGTGACCGAATTTTAGAGATCCTGCCATGAACTGTGGAAGCATCGATTGATCTTTAGTATTGTTAAAAGCTCTGTCGATCTGATCGTAGATTTTTGTGATCATTTTTTGCCCTAAGCCACCGATATTATAAGGATCAGTATCTCTATCAGACGCGGCTTTGACAATAGATATTACTGTCTCATACCCCGCATCATACAGCTTAGTCATGATCCCTTCACTCAAGAACTTGACTTTGATCTTTCGGAAAAAGTGTAGATTCCGTTTGATGATTATCAGTCTCTCTATCTCAGGGGAAGGATCGATGACCTTAATATCTACATTGGTTTCATTCCATTCGTACTTCATCTTGGGCATTCCTGCTGTTTTGGCAGGTTTTACGACTGATACGATGTACGGAATAACATCTCCCGATCTAACAATCTTGATTACTGCTCCTTTACCGATCTTGTTATCTTGTACATACTTCGCATTGTGGGCTGTGGCACTTGTGACCGTTATGTTTCCAGGCATCACCGTTGGTTTGATTCGAATCGTCGGTTGTAGATAGGAGTACATAGTAGGTTCCCATATCACTTCTTGAACCGTTACATCTCTCATACCAACAGTGCTGTTCATTTTAAAAGCTATCGAATTCTTCGGATTGGTCGCACCATGTTTGTAGGCTTTGGATGCATCACTTACAACTATTCCATCTGCTAAAAATTCAGAGTTAGCGCGTCGATCGATCAGTATATCTTTTAGGTTCGCTTCGATAGCCATAATGCCTGTTTCATCTTCGTCTTCATCGATATCCGGATGGGTCTTTAATTCATCGAGGGTGTATTCCTTATGCCAGACTGTTTTGAATCCCATATTCTCAAGAGTTACCAATCTATCTGTAATACGTTGATCAGAACTCAAAATATCATACGTAACGAACTGTGCCTTCTCGGCGATCCTGGTGTCGATCTTATCTGTATTGACAAGTCCTGACATTGCGGATCTTTCGTTTTTGAGGGTGGGGTCTATCTCATTCACTAATTCAAAGTCCTTTTTTGATATGACCATTTCACCTCTATTCGATGTACCAGAAGGTATGGCATTTTGAACCTTTTTTGGTACAAGATATTTGATCAAGTGTTTTTTCGAAGTTCCGATATCAGTTTGTTTCTTAGTATACAGATCCAGATTACCATCGGCATCCTTGTACAACTGTAGACTTATACCATCCAATTTGTCCATCAGAACAAAGGGTCCTTTGTAAGTGTTGAAGTACTTTACCAGAGGCTTCTCTCCCGGTTTTATCTTGTCTAAAGATGGCATCGGATACGGTAGTTCAACGTCGGCATCAGTAGTTTTTGTAACACCTGTCTGAAACAGATATGCATTGTTCGGATCACGCTCTTTTAGAACATCAACCATCACATCATAGATCTCATCATCAACCAAGGGTCTCGCTTCCCCGTAATAAAAATCACTCATCTTCTGGAGAATCGTAACCAGTCTATCGATTGGTACGCTGTTGGCATACGCTTCCGGATCTTCATTGATCTTTTTAATGTCTTTTAAACCGGACGTATTTGTCGCTAATTTAGGTTGTATTTCGTCTTCATCATCTTCATCTTTCACTATCTTTTTAGCCCCTCCAATACGAATTTTCTGTTCTGTTTGTGGTATCTGTTTTTTCGTACTTCGAATTGATATCTTATTTTTGGCCGGTACTTGTTTTGTGCTCATACGTAATAGATGATAAGTATGTAGATATGATATTTTACGTATCGTTGGAATAAAATTCAAAATTTTTTAGTGTTGATTATTGACTATTGATTGTCTACAAGTTGATTATCCAAGAGTTCATTATCCAAGAGTTGATTGTCTATAAGTTGATCATCCAAAGGCTGACTATCTGATGGATCTGATGGATCTGATGGATCTGATGTATCAGCTATGTTATCCGCTATGTTACCACCGATCTCACAATAGTTTAGTCGTTTTATTCCGTACAGTTTTTTTAAAGTACTGTCGCTAGAGATGTTTTGATACTCTTCATCGAGCATAGTTCTAACCTTATCTTTGTCCAGATCGTCCTCACTTATCTCTGATAAGACTTCTGAACCATCCGATGATGGCTCATTCCTATTATTACTCTGAAAGTCCCAAAAGTTTTTGAACATTGCACTATCATCTGTTCTATTTCTTTTCTCTAATAACTCTCGTCGAAGATTCATCATCTCTTTCTCTTTTTCTTTGGTATTTTTGTACTCAATGTACTCTTGAATACTTCCTAATAGAGTAGGATCTTTATAGATGGTTATCAAGTCTATGATGAGCTTAAATTTGGACATTAAAGATACGTCCTCATCAATATTAGAATCAGTGCCAAAAGACTGATCGGATTTAGAACGATTGGTGAATCTCTCCTGAAACTTTTTTTTGAAATTGTATATCTCCATCAGGTGATTGTTCAGTAACGGTATGTATTGGGTCTCTATCTGCATATCCGGGATATCTGTATTATTCGATGATAAGAAGTGCAGATCTTGATTCATTACTGAGTCGCGTTAAGTTGTAAGTTGTAAGTCTATAATATCACTCGGTACATCACGCACATAATAAATCAAATTTTTGTGCTATTTGATTAGATGTACTTTCGATATTTCGGTTTGGATTTAACAGTTTTATTTGTTCGATTTGTTTGATTAGTTCGATTTGTTCGATTAGTTCGATTAGATCGTTTTATGATACTTCTGAGTTTGGTCGAGTGATATACCGATGTAGGTGTAGTAGTAGATCTATTATATCTACCTTTTGGTCGTGCAGGTTGAGGATGTTTCCTGAGAGATATTTTTAATTTCACCAATTCGTTCACTACGTCGTTTAGATCTGGTTTTGTAGTACATCTGTCGCGACTAAACTCGTCATCCCCATCAATATTTGTGACAGAGTTGGTTTCGAATTTTGTTTCGGATTTTGTGATAGACTCGACTACAGTTTCATCCTCTATAAATCTTGGCTCTGTATCTTGATTTTCATTTTGATCATCATCATCATCATAAGTGTAATCACCGGATAAGTATATCCAGTTGTATCTGATTCTCTCTTCGGGATCTGTATTAATGTGTTGATGGGTGTATAGCATATATTTGTAAATCTGTACATATGTACGAGTATGTGTACAGATTGTTAACTATTCAAATTTATTTGTAATAAGTAAAAATATCTAAAGATCTATTTCTTGCCTTTACCAACGGTTGATTTGCTAACGGTTGGTTTTTTAGGAACAACCTCTTCTTCTTCATCATCTTCGTCTTCTACTACAGGGGCTTTCTTTGCGGTTACTTTACCTTTCACTGGTTTAGTGGCCGCAACAGGAGTTTTGACTGGAGCCTTAGTTGAAGTTGCTGTAGAAGTTGCTGTAGAAGTTGCCGTAGAAGTTGCTGTAGAAGTTGAGGCCTTAACTTGAGGTTTTGTAGTTTTTTTAGGAGCAACTACTTCAACTTCGGCTTCGGCTTCTGATTCATTCTCGGCGTCAGAAACATCTTCTTCAACTTCTTTTTTTGCTACAGCCTTACCTTTTGTGACGGTTTTCGGTTCGGGTTTAGCGGTTACTTTTTTGTCAGATTTATTTGTGGTTGTGGTTAAAGTTGGTGTCGCGGACTTTCCAGAAGCTTTGACGGATGTTGTTGAGGATTTGGTAGTAGTTGCGGTTTTGGGGGTTGGTTTAGTTTGTACTTGTACCTCCTCCTCTTCATCATCATCTTCATCATCATCTTCATCATCTTCATCTTCTTCGTCATCTTCTTCTTCATCCTCATTTTCATTTTCTTCTTCGTCGTCTTCATCATCGGCATCATCGACTTTCTCATCTTCTTCTTCTTCGTCCTTGGCGACCTTCTTGACACCTGCGGGTTTGGTCTTTACAGATTTAGATTTTTTGTCGGATAGAGTAGTTTCGATATCTTCATCGACATCAGCATCGTTTGCATCATGATCCTCAGGTTCAATAGTTTCATCACACTTGGATAACTGCGCATAGAGAGTATTCATAAGTTTGATGTATTCTACCCGAGTCGCTTCAACGATACATTCGACATCACATAACTGACCAAAAATCTCTTTCAAATAATCGTAACGCTCTTTGATGCTGAGAGTTTCATCGACGCTTGTTGGATCGAAATTGTGTTGAGTAAGAAACTCTTTGATTCCGGTAACTGCTTCACACTCCTCTGTAATAGGTGTAGTTTCTACTTTGATCATCTTTTTTGTTGTATCTTTTTTGACATCAGTAGAATCAGATTTAGGAACGGCTTTCTTTGTACTTGTGCTGGTATTAGTTTCGACGGTTTTAGTTTTAGGTGCGACTTTTTTTGTTTCAGTCTTAGTTTTAGGTGCGACTTTAGTAGTTTCGGTTTTAATGACAGATTTAGCTTTGGACATACTAGTTCTTATTGTATTATTTGTATTTGGTATCATGATGATAGTCCTAATACTTCATACTGATTAAACTTCAACTTTTTTTCAGTCCTTGTCCACCCTTTATCGGACAATCGTTAGAACCTTTTAATCCCTGTCCATTCTTTATTGGGTCACGTTTACATTCTAGCATGTGTTCTATCGCATCATTCGCATCATTATCCGATGCATCAATATCATTAACAGTATCATCACTTCCCCATAAAATACCAGGTCTCGTCTTTTTGTTTTTGTGCATAAGATCGATCATTTCGATACTATCATCAGGATCAGTATTAGATTCAGCATTAGATTTAATATTAGATTCGATATTAGACACAATAATATTCTCGGTTGTTGTTGGAAGGGGAACAGATGTATCATCACTTGTGATATTGATAATAGGCACTGACTCATTATTCGGTTCGTTTTTGAATTTGGGAATAAGTTGATTAGTAGATGTTGATGCAGATTTAGATTGTAATCGTCTGAAAGTGGTTCTACTGTGTTTATTGGTATATATATGTTCCTCGGGTTTGGTAATCATTATTATTGTATCTTCTGGGTAGTTGGTAAACTGATTCATATCTACGATATGTCTTGGTATATTGGAGTTGATTATGACAACTTTATGTAGATCGTACAATTTATACGATCTTGTTGTGATATCAGGATGTGCTGTAATCCCTTTGGATATCAATAGCGTATACGCGTCCTTGGTGAATCTTACGTTGGATTCATAGAATCTCTTATCTTTTCGTAGAGATGCTATCCATCCGTGAGTATCCAAAGCATTAAGGGAAGTACACATTCTGTTGTACTCCGAACTTAGAACCCCATTTTTTATCTTGGTAATATGAAAGGTCCCCATTACAATATGAATATCGCGATTACATGCGATATATGTAGTATTATCTTTAGTGAACTGTCTCACTTCATCACTTAAAGATCGTAATCTGTTCATATCGATTATCTTTTTGATATCATTGATCTGTTTTCTTCGTTCATGAGTGTTGCTGATTCCGATACTGTCATCTTCAAGTTCGATGTTGTAGATGGATACGAATGTACCCTTAATATTTAGATTCACTGCCTGTATGTACTTACAGAGATTCGATACATCATCACTATCAGTAGTTGTGTTGATCATCACTTTATCAGCATCATTATTAAACATATCTGATTTACTGTCGCCGATCGGGACATCTGCAGATTGCAATATACTGTGTCTCGATATCATTAGTTTATCATAATACAGATTATCGTTCTCCAATTCGTTGGTAGACCAATACATATTGTTATCATTAGTGTTATTAGATGTATCGATATCAGGAAAGTATTCAAGTGTCAATTTATTTTTAGCATTTTTAGTTTTTTTATTGTATTTTTCAACACGTTGTTTAAAGGCTATTAATAATTCTTTCAAAATGAGTATGTTCCGTATCCCTTGAATGCAGATCACATCGAGATGATACCCGTTGTAAGGTTTCATGAAATATTCGATCATAGTATTTATCTTACTTTTTTTATTGATGGACTCATCGATATCCGCATTTAATGTTGCGATTCTTAATGGATAAAAGTCACCATTTACTGATGGCATTACTTCACTTTTGGAAAAAGTACCCCCCATCGTTATGTTATAAAATACTATAATACTGTAAAGTCTAATAAAAATGAGCATGGTGACAAAATTAGTAAAATGTGATAGTGATATCGTCTTGTACAGTTTTGTACATATCATTATCGGTTCCTTTCAACACCTCACAGTATCCTATCTCACGATCCCATGGTAGATCATTCCCAAACTCCCTATCGCTATCGCTAGAAAGAAGATCTTCATCCGGTATAGGATCTTTGAACGTATTGATCGGATTTGATGTTGAGGATGAGGTTGAATTTGATGTTGAGTTTGATGTTGAGTTTGATGTTGAGTTTGATGTTGAGTTTGGATTATTTTTAAGACCTACATCAACATCAGGAAAGACTTTATTAATAAACTTGACGTCAGTATCATTTACATTCTTAATGTCATACTTGTCGTAAGATGATGAAGTTAATTGCGAGAAATAATCGGTAATAGTGTCTATGTTCGCTAAGCACATACACCCTATTATGATAGATAGAATAGTTAACAGTATCACTAGTTTGATTATATCCATGATAGATATGTCACTGTAAATAATACATAATAAAAATTTTAGTTTAATCTTAACCAAACATACTTTTCCAATTATCGTTTTCCAAAGATGCCTTATGAGCTTTAAACATCTTGAGTCCCTTCGTTAAGTCTCCCTTTGTGAATACATTACGTTTTTCGGGATGTTTACCGATCGTTCTTTCACTATTTGCAAACGCTATCTGTGTAATGAGATTCTCTATGTCACCACCACAGTTGTTGAAGTAACGCATATCGTCGAATAGTGAGATGATTTTTTTCTCTGTGACCGTATTGGTATTGGTATTAGTATCAGTACTGTTATCTTCATCTTTATAGAGACAGTATTCGTCGTTAAGTCTCAACATCCGGATAAAGATATCTTTCATTTCGGGTTTGGTGTACTCTTTCAATACGTATCTAAAGGGGAATCTACGTTCTAATCCTTGATTTGCTTTAAAGAATCCCTCTTTAATCTCTTGTTCGTACCCGGCAATGATAACTATCAGATTGTGTCGGTTCTCGCTGAGTTCTTGATTGATAGTATCGATACACTCCTTACCATATGATACTTTCTCACTAGATCCGCTAAGAAGGGCATACGCTTCATCAATAAACAATACACCTCCGTTAGCTTCTTCTATAATCTTCTTAGTCTTTTGTCTAGTCTGTCCTACATACTGACCGAGTAGATCGCTTGCCCGTACCAGTTTGAACTTGGAACTAGGTACCAGTTCTAAAGCCGAATATATCATACATAAAATCTTACCGAGATCTGTCTTACCAATACCCGGTTTACCGTAGATAGCAGTGTTCAGCATGCCGGTGTTTTTGTCATTATCATTATGGAGGAAATTGGATACGAATTGAAACAGACTCAATTTCACATCTTCCATACCGATCATACTATCCAACAGTTGTAATGGTTTCACTAATTTCATCAGTTTTTTCGGATTCACACTGTACCGTTTCCCCATGAATGTAAACAAACCATCTTCGTCCTTTGATCCAGTCACAGTTTGTGTTTGTGGAGATGTTTGTGGAGATGTTTGTGGAGATGTATGTGGAGATGTTTGTGAAGGTATATATGAAGGAATATTAGATCGGTATTTTCTATCATTATTTTTGGTATGACAACACTTGAGACCACCGATCGATGTGATTACACGTTTAAATACATCGTCGTCGTCGTCGTCATACTGACACTGATCGAATTTAGAATTAGAACTAGTTGTATCTCTCAATTCATCATCCCAACTCGTTGATTCTGATTCTATCTCTGTACTATCTGAACTTTCTGACTCAGATTCTTTTGTAGTTGATTTTATAGATTTACTTGTGGATATCTTTGGTTTAGATTTGGGGTTAGGGTTAGGGTTAGGTTTAGGCTTAGGTTTAGGCTTAGGTTTAGGTTTAGATTTAGATTTAGATTTAGATTTAGGTTTAGATCTAGGTTTAGATACATCAACATTCGATTTCTCATTACTTTGATCGATAAACTTTTGCCCTTGATCTTTGATGTCGGTAAGATTCTCAAATGTCAATTCCACAAAATCAGCGTAATCTTTGGGGACAATGGTCTTGTAGATTGATCTAGTCATGTTCGGCATTCTGATCTCATCAAAAACATTATTATCTGTATCATCTGTTTTTTTCTCAGTTCCGCCGGTGTATTGTCCGATGGGTGCACTCATATCTGATAGAAAAATAAAAGGCATAATACTATCAATCCCACCACCATTCATACGGTCCGAGTGTTTTGGGCTCGAAGATGGCGTAAAAGTAAAAGTTGTTAGTGGCGGCATATTTTTATTATTATCTGTTTTTTTGGGTAGAGGTTTTGATATCTTTTTCTTTTGTATCTTTGATGGAAACATATGTAAGGGTAAAGATTGTTTAGGTAAATGTAAATCTGTCATTCCCAGTTCACTAAACAATGCCTCATCATATTTAAACTGATCCTGATCGTACTCGTTCATCCATGAGTTTTGTTCGTTTATTTTCAATTTTTGCCGAACTGCATCGATGTCTTTTTCAACATTGACGAACCCTTTATTGACGGACAACATATTGGATTCGTTCGAACGTTTGATTGTGTCCAGCTCATTTCTCAGATTACGTATCGTCGCTGTCAAATCATCGTTCCTCGAACTGAGTCTGGATATCTCATCCATAAGTAGATTATTCATATCAGATTGAGCCCTGAAAATGTGTCGATTCGCAGCATTGGTATTTGTTGTCCCCAATGTGATTGCATCTAGTTTGTCGGCAAGAGTGTTTATTGCACTAACTACTGCAAATAGATCAGAACTCTGTGGAAGTTGAGATTGAAACTGGGGTTGATATTGAGGTTGATACTGGGGTTGGAGTTGAGGTTGATATTGAGGTTGAGGTTGATATTGAGGTTGAGGTTGAGGTTGAGGTGTTTGATAGTAGTTATTAAACGGTATTGATGGGATAAAGTTCATTAGGGATTGATTTGGTGGTACCTGAAAATTGTTGTTAGATGATGTGATGGTATCGATATTATCTAGAATCTGTTGTTTGTCGGATCCCGTTTTTGATTTTTTATAAGAGTTTTTTGTGTTCTTTTTATTAGGATTTTTGGTTCCGCTCATATACAATCAGACCAGAAGATATATTTGTTCTTATAGCGCTACATCCCCACATCCCTACATCTCCACATCTCCACATCTCCACCTTCGATCAAAATGATTATTTTTGAGATAACTTGACATAAACATATATCGAATCATTATCTTACAACATCTAATGCCCAAGAACAACAATTCTATTTTGTCAATGAACACATCTAGCACATCTAACATTCTGTGTACGGTCTATGAAAATGATAATCCGGTCCATATGTTCTGTAATGAATCGGATGCATATGACTACATGACCCTCTTAGGTGATCGTAAAATGGCCAGTATCAGAAATATATTAGAACGTACATGCAACTATGTCGATTCCATTACTCTGTTCGATCTTGTAAACATAGATATGACGGTTGTCGTTTACACTAATACCGGTGTCTGTAAATCATGTAGACGGGATTACTACAACTCATCACGTCACATCGGTCACTCACATTCCGTATCATCTACATCTTTTGATAATCCCAACGCTTTTTCAAATATGAGACAAACCCCAATCGAATTACCAAGAAGATCACAGAATATCGATTCAACACATTTCAAATCTACAAATGTCAAATCTACAAATGTCAAATCTACAAATGTTAAGTCTCCTAACACAAATTCAACATCAGATCTCAATGACGAAATGTTAAGATTGACCAGGACTTTGATAGAATCATCAGAACAGAACAAAAACAAATGCAACACCGAACTAGAGAACATGTATTTTGGTGTTACGGAAGAAGCAATGCTCGATGATGACATCAAACGGATGACCGAACGAGGAGATAATGTGATATCTGATAGTAACTCAGATGAAGATCTGATATCCGATGATCATTTTGATGCTAAAGATAAAAAACCATATCTTGATAATTTTGATAACCGCGAAACTGAAGAGATCGAGATTACAAATGACATGCCGGAAGAGCTCAAACAATTGATTAGAGTTCGAAACGGTATCAATGATGATATACATCAACAGGCAGTGATCTTTAATAAGGCTACTGAGAAACTAACTGAAGATCGTTTCATTAAAAGATGTGAAGAACAGGATAAACGTAAACAAGAGAGTAAGAAACGTGAAGGAATATCCATCTTAACAGAAGATAAGAATGTATATCTGAAAATCAGATCAAAGATAAAAAAAGGTGTTCTTAAAGAGAAGAACGTACCACCACTCTTCTTACACAAGTTCCATATCATAAAGTTTATGGAATCGAATGAATGCATCGAATTTACCAAAGATGCCGACATAGAAAAAGAATACTATGTGTTCTGTCAGCTTCAGAAAGTAATGGATATCTGTGAGGTTGAAGAACCATCCGAAGATGACGAAGTCTCATACATAGATCCTAGGGATGATATGATCGATCAGATAGACAAAAACTATCTAAATATGTGTATGGACTTTTTAGAACTACTAGAACAATCAAACGGTTCAATCGCATCTGATAAAAAAATACATTCGATAATAAATGATAATCCCGATATCAAAAAGACACTTTTTAAAGAGGTTGCCGATATGACTGTCTTCAAAGAAGATATCTCTAAAGAACATTATAAAGAATTAGAAGAACGAGAATCTGCATCCAAACGTGAACAAGAACGTGAATATGATTCACACAAGTAGTTGTTTTTGATTTTTTTACTTTTATGTGAACTAAAACTATGTACATTTTTATTGTAGATTTCGTAGAATTCTTGATTGGAATTTTTCAGTTTGAAAAGTTCATTGTACATATGATTAATCACATAAGTAATAGTATTTATCGATGTCTTAATTTCGATCAGTTCATTATCACTGTATGTCTGTCTTTTTTCGACTATGTTCGTAACAATATCGTTTACGTCTACGTCTACATCTACATCTACATCTAAATCGGTATCACCTATGATAAAATCTATTACATTTGTTACATCTTCAGATGCATGGTTAAATACATAATGTTGAGCTAAACATTTTTGTTTGATACTGTAGTTAAACTTGCAATTACAACCAAAACCACAAAACTTGTAAGAGTTTCGTGGGATATTTTTGTTAGTATTCGTATTCAATTTTGTTTTACATCGTTGGATCGTTGAATTGTTCTGTGATGTAACTATCGTATCAAATGATTGACAATGTCTTTCTGTAAGTTCGATCATCATCTTATTTATCCATAACAAATATGTTATCATCCATATCGTAAACTCCCGTTTGTTATCATCATACTTTTTACTAAACTGGAATTTTAGATTTTTAGTTAACATTGTTGCTTTCCCTAACAAATACAAATCATCTACTAATTTTATGTCTAATGTTTTGATCTCGTTGATATCTACAATTTCATATGTCTTATGATGATCATCTTTTTCAGAATTAGGATTTAGAGTCAGATTCGAACTAGAACTCGATCTAGAACTTACTGCAGACGACGATGTAGATGTTGATGTAGATGTAGATGTTGAAGTAGATGTAGATGTTGAAGTAGATGTAGAATTAGAAGTAACACATGAGTAAGGATTAATTATAGTTAATATGTCATCGTGTGATGTTGTGTGATCAACAATATCACCCCAATCATTATCACAATCGTAATTGTGCATCTACTATACTACGAGAAAACTTGTCCCTGTACAATAGATAATACCAAGATGTCAAAAATGTGATAATAAAAAATTGATTCTCTAAAACATGTTAAAAACGAAACGTTAACATTCATTAAGCAACATCATTAATGGGGAAAAACAAGAAGCAACCTGAGGTCAAAGACAAGATCAGCAATGTTAAAGAGACACTCAATGGCATAATCAAAGATAAGATCTATAGCTCTAAACAGGTCGATTCTATCAAGGTTGATAATGCAGATACAGAACCAACTAAAGACATAACTGGCAAAGTAATTCAGACCCGTAACGGTTCATATGTGTTGATCAACAAATTGGGTATCGGTGCATATGCTACAGTTTGGATGTGTTACAGTGTGAAGAAAAAAGAGTTATATGCGATCAAAATATTCAAAGCCAAAGAACACAAGAATGCAGCGAACGAGATCAACACCTATGAACGATTCAATAAAATGAACATAAACCATATTATCAAGGTGCACGAAACGTTTAAACATGAAGGACGAACGTGTATGATCCTAGATCTGATGGCAGGGTCTCTCTACGATTTCATCAAACATGGTGGAACCGACGAAGGATCAACATTTCGGATGGGTTTTGATATCGATCTGACAATCGTCACTCTACGCAATATCCTGGAAACCTTGGCCGATCTTCACACAAACGGTGTGATTCATGGAGACATTAAACCCGATAACATCCTTTTATTTGGTCGCACAAAGATGCACAACGAACTTCTCAATGCCCTAAGTGTCAAAACCTCTAATAAAAAAATATCTGATTGCATTGTCAAGATGTGTGAACAATATATCCTGACTGGAAAAAAGAATCATGATTCAGAAGAAACTGATGAGACCGGTGATTCGGACGAAACTGACGAAACTGATGAAACTAATGAAACTAATGAAACTAATGAAACTGATGAAAGTGATAGATCGAAAGATTCTAACGAGGGGTCAAGAGAGACTAAATCTAACATGAGCTCTGCCCCT
>Ga0302280_1000803_pt1 | contig 27291 bp, 29 predicted proteins | sample III_Fen_E1_1_FD_198771 | JGI IMG/M metagenome (GOLD analysis project Ga0302280, IMG submission 198771) | Peat permafrost microbial communities from Stordalen Mire near Abisko, Sweden - III_Fen_E1_1 | ecosystem: Environmental > Terrestrial > Soil > Wetlands > Permafrost | place: Sweden: Abisko... | reverse complement strand
TGATTTTCCAGCCACTTGAAGAGGTTCTAACCGATTGTGAAGGGCTTGAACCTCTGGTGCAACCTCCAAGAACATGGCAAGGTCATTGTCGAAGGGAACCTTGAGGGTGCGATCTGTAAGTAAGAGGTTCGAACCTAAGGTCGAAAGTATTTCCCTCTTGTCATCAAGAGAGCCATTCTCAAAGCGCTGTCTGGCTGTTTGTGCAAAGTCAAATAGCTTCTCAGCCCTATCCAGCCAAGTTTCTTGTCGATGTGATGTGTCTTTAAGAAGTTCTTCATACTTTCGTTTTTCCTCGATGAGCTTGTCATTTCTGACCTTAAATTCTTCAGGGGTTATCTCACCATTAAGACGCATATTAAAGAGCGTGTCGAGCCGTTTAGCGCAGTTATCAAGGCATTTACGCTGTGCATCTGTGATTCCTACTCGGTCTGATATTTCTTTGGCATGTTCCTCACGTAAATGCTTAATCACCCATTGATGAAATTCTGGGGGTATGCTGATCTTTCCTAAAACATTAAAGATTTGAGCTTCAAGTTCTTTACTGCTGATGGGTTTTTCTGAACAATCTCGCTTGATACGTTTAGTACAGCGATAATAGGTATAGGAATGGAAATTGCCATTTTTCTGGTGCTTCTCTTTATCCTCGGCAGTAATTGAAGCTCCGCATTCACTGCAACGGATAAGGCCAGTAAAAGCAAAAATATGATTAACTTTCTTGGTAAACCCTCGACCATCTAAAGTACGTTGAACAATATCAAATTCTGTTTTGGTTATCATCGGTTCATGTTTACCATCGAACATTCCGCCATTCCATTCAAAACGGCCATAATAGAATGGATTACGAAACAGCCGATGAAATGAACTGCGTGCATAAGTTTTATCTGTGTAACTAATAAGCCCCATCTTATTGGCAATGAGATAAAGTTCGTCCAGCGTACATTTCTTTTCAAGAAGGATGTCCCAAAGTTTTTTAATAATATCAAATCGTTGAGGGTCTTTGTAAATAGGCTCTTTATCTGGCATGTTGTACTGATTGTTTAAATATCCAATAGGTGCTTTAGTGGGGAGCCAGCCGTTTTGAGCTTTGGTTCTTTGACCACGCTTTGTATTAACGCTCAAATCCAAAATAAATTGATTAGCCATTCCAAATTCAACGCTCATCATAATCACATTATCGGTAGGAGAGTAAGCCCTTTGGAAAGTTTGAATGTGTTTAAGTACTCCTTGTTGTAGCATCCAGGTGATATTCCCCCCGTCAACGGGGTTACGTGCTAAACGATCCAATTTCCAGCAGAGAATGCCTTCTGCTTTACCCTCATGGATATCTTGAAGCATTTGATTAAATATAAGCCTACCTGGAGCCTTAGCGGATTTTTCCTCAGTGAGAATGCCAATAATTTTAAGCCCTTGATCACTGGCTAACTTCTTTAACTCATCAATCTGTGAAGAGATGGAAGCAACTTGCTTATCTTCGCTCTCTGAAGATTTGCGAGCATATAGAAAATAACGGATAGGGGAGGGGTTCTTGTTCATTTTTCAATCCGTTTGATTAACTTTATTAAATCTGATTTTTTATAAAGGCGATAATTATTCATCGGGTGGCGGTGGGGTTTTAGTTTTCCTTGTTTATCCCAATTTCGAAGGGTTTGTCCTGTGACTTTAAGGAATTTTGAAGCTTCTTTGATTTGTAATAGCTCAGACATTGTTATCTCCTAACCTTATAAAACATTATAAATGAAAGTTTGTATTTTTCAATCATTATTCTTCCTCGATCAAAGTTTCTTGCTCTTTGGCTAATTCTTCAGGTGAAAGATATATTGCTATATCAGACTTATTTCCAAGTAAGCCATGAATCCGTAAAGCAATCTTGATCGCCTCTAATCTGGCGTTATTATCAGGTACAAATCCTCCAAAAGCACAACGCTTTTTTGCCTCAGTTAAATCTTTGAGCTTCTTGGCAAGTTCTATAATGCCTAAACCTTGAGCGTCCATCAGCTCTGTTATGCGCTTTTGAACGCTAATAAATGCTAACAGTCGAGATGAATTTGTTCTAGCAGAAGAGTTTTTTATGCCAGGGTAGACCTCAAGATAGGCTTTGGTCTGGTTTCCGCCTTGTTTTAATACGGCTTGGGCAAAGAGTTCATGTTTTATATTCATAGAGAATCACCAGTCCTGTCGTGACGATAATGACAATCTTTTTCTATTTAAACTTATATACATAATTTGTTTTGCTTTAATTACAGAAGAATCGTCATTATCGTCATATTGTCATAAAAGCGGTATTTTTCTTATCCCTCTCCAGAGACGTTTTGATGCTTCCCGACTTTCTTCAAGTTTGGGGTAAGCCTTTTTTAGTTCCTTGCCAAATTTCTTTTTGGCACAGGGGATATAATTATTTGTTTTGCACCAGCTTGAGTAGTGGCTATATAGATCGACTTTTGATGTTTCAAATGCGACATCAAATTCACACTGGTCTTCAACAAAAAGAAGGACGTTGTTGTTATCTTTTCTATAATCATCAATTTCAGCTTCCATTTCTCTGGGTATTTTAAAATATCCTCTTTCTTTTAAGCTTTTTAGGCCATTAAGCGACCAAAGCAATATTCCGTCTATTTCTTTTAAGAGTTCAAACTTAAGATTTTTGTTTTGTTCTTCTTCTTGGAAAATTTTATTAAATCGTAAGATTAAAAGTCTTCGAAAGAACGCAGAGGTTTTATCATCAACCCTTGGCATATTATTAAGAGCAAATATTAATTTGCAGTAAGGCCTAAAGACAAAAGGGTGCTTGAATTTGGCATCGGCTGTTATGGGGTCACCAGAAACAATCGCTTTGAAGGTGGAGTCATAAACTGAAGAGGCAACACTTGTTTCAATGGCAATGTTGGCTAATTTGCTGAATAAATTTGCCAGATAATGATGGTTGTTGAATTTCTCAAGCGGAATTGCAGAGAAATTATCATCCCCAAGTAAGCGTTGAAGAATAAAAAGAATAACAGATTTTCCGTTAGCACCTTCACCTAATAAAAAAAGCGCTTTTTCAAATTTTGTTTCACTGCTTAAGCATAGGCCAAAGAATTCCTGCAAGAGTCGGATTTTTTCTTTATCACCTTCAAATATTTCATCAAGTGTTTTTAGCCATTTAAGACAGGTGGCATTGGGTTCAAAATTGACTTGTAGTTGCGTTGTAGATAATACCTCTGGCACATGAGGTAATAGTTCAAAACTATTGATATCAAACATCCCATTCAGGACATTTAAATAAAGATTATTATTAAGATTGCCAGTATCGACATAGCTCTCAGCTTTCAAGCACTTTATAATTTCCTCAGCCTTGTGTGATGAAAAATTTTCTTGGATCATATCCTTCACATATTTAAAAACTCTTTGTTCGTGCCATTTTCTATAGCAACCACTTTCATATATATAAAAATCGTTTGCACAATAAATGAGATGATTGTTTTCTTTGATTGCCTGTGCTAATCGGACTGCATTAAATGGAGGGATCATAGGTGCCTTAATTTTTTAATAGTTATGATAAGGTTCTCTGCGTTCTTGATCCCAATAAATTGCCCATGCTTCTTCTAAAACTGATATAGTTTTTTGAGGGACTTTCTTTAATTTTAGGTAATCACTCCATTCGTTTAATGAATCGGCAGTTTTTGGGGCGTTAGCATCACCTTTGATATCTATAGAAAGTTTGTAAAAATAATCTGAACGTTTTCTCTCTCTAATAATCCATTCATAAAATAATTCTTTCATAGTGAATCCTCCTGTTTTTTGATCGTTATTGAGTCAGTTGTTTTTAGAACAGCTTTATAAAGGCGTAATAATGCCAAGCCTTTGGACTCAGCTTCTTTTAAGCTGATGTCTTGGCCGTACGTTTGGCGGTAGATGGTTTGAAATTCTTTTATGGCTTCTTTGGATAACATTTTTCACGTCGTTAATATTGATTTGCAATGTTAAGCAAAGAATACCATCGTTATTGAAGCTTGTCTTTGTGGTGGGGATAAAAAGGTATGAAAAGGTGAAATTGGGTAAGCCTGGGGCTATAGAAGGGCTATTTTTTGGTGATTCTTAAAGCGGGGATGTTTAGCTGGTCAAGGTCAGATTTGGTGACTGGGTTTCTAAAAAAGATGGCGTCCTTACTGATTTTAAAAAAGGCTTTTTTAAAATCTTCCTTAAATCCTAAGTTTTCCACTACCTTGTGGAAGTCCTTGCCAATGTTCTTCCCAATATGGTCTTCGATTTCTTTTTTTGATATAGTTTTATTGGGATGATCTATCAGATAGCCAAAGATATTTCCGTTTTCCTTATCGAGGTTTGGCTTTGCCAATACTACGAGGTTATTGAGCAGGATGTCATTTGAAGCGGGGAAAGTTATCCAGTAGAGCGGTTTTTCAACATGGCTATATGGTTCAGCTATGGATGATTTTTGGGCTTCCGTAGGTGTAGTTTTAACATTGTCCTTTAGGTTAAGTGGAAGGCGTTTTTTATTAAGTCTTTCCGAGTAAATTATTTCAATTTCCTTTTTAAATTTTTCAAATTTGACAACATTGACCCTAATCTTGACGTCATCGTCGTCAGTACCATCGACTCCATAGACTCGTACTTCACGGATGGATATAATATCAATACTTTCCAGAAAATCTATTGAACCCAGACGATGTTTACGCTTTTCCGATGAGGTGCTTACAGCTTCAAAATCGTTCAATAGTTCAAATTTTTTAGCGGATTCTTGGAGTACTGCTATATCAGGCGTGGAATGAATTTGCAGTTCCGAGGCAATGTCTAAGGTTAGATGATAAATGTTTTCAATAAGCGGATCATCTAAATCAGTAAGTCTGCGTCCTTTTGCAAGGAGATAAGCAGAATACCAATTTTGGAACGTGGGTGAGACATGGATCACAAAATCATAATCCTTGATTTTTTTGTTTGGTTGGTTAGGCAATACTTCGAGTATGTGTTCTTTGCATTGAAGATTATTTAGTATGTCTTCAAGTTCAGTTTTAAAGATTTTGCCGTTTAAGCTGTCATTATTGGCAATGGTTAATTGGAGGTGTCCAGATTGCTGTCCTTTTAATTCATCAAAAATTGTCTGGACAACAAGGGAAGTTTTTTCTTGGGGGTTCATGGATATATTTTCTAAGGTTTTATAAAGTTGACTTTATTGTAGATGAATATTATATTGATTTCAAGGTACTTCATTTTTGGAGTTGCCTTTTATAGGATTTAATCAAGGGGGTATTTAGAGAGAGAATTAAATATTAAATTTACTTAGGAACACTGCTTTTCCTACAAAAAACCAACTATCAAGAGGAAGAGACTGTGTCCCGAAGCGCTTAGGCGCTTTCGGGGCGAGCGGTCTTTCGCTTTTACTTGATAGTTGGGTGAGAGACTTAAAAATGCTTGCCCCTTTTTTATTTGGGGGATCAGGGAAGAAATTATGAAAAACTTGACTCTATTGCTTGTTGGGATTCTTTTGGGCGTGTTCGGATTAGCGGCTTATAGGCAGATGCTACCTTGGCAAAAGCTATCGTTAGACAAAATTTATAGACAAAGTCAAAATATCCCTAAAGTTTTAACTGATAAAGACATTGCCTCTTATGACGCAGAATCAAAGGCATTTCTTCAGGCAGCTTTTGATGCAATGAACACTTATCGTCTGGGGAATAATAAATTTATGGCTGGATTGAAAGCTTCCATTACTAATGAAAATGGATTCGGAGATGTGACAAAACTGTATTTAGATAATCAGATTTATGAAGCCAAAGAGTATTTTGGAAAAATGATTGCAGATCTTGATTTAATAGAGACTAATTATTCCGATACTACTCATATTAAGAGGTTGTTTATCCAGGCAGCTCAATTAAGAGTTGATGGTATTGTTTTGATTGCCAAAGGATTACTACTAAAACAGGAGCGAGGACAAATCCGTTTGAATAATATGATGAATTCACCGATGCCTCTACCAGGTTACAATGGAGAGGTTGAAGATGGTTTTGGAAAAATTAAGATAGCAAATGCTTATTTTGTTGATGCCTTAAGATTTTTAAAGGCTTATCGGGACGCATTGCCTAATTTATATGATGGAAACACTTTTCCCGATAGCCTTTATGATGATTATATAAAATATTATACCGAAGGTGTTCAGTCCTAAAATGGAAAAATAAGGAGAAGTTTGATGAAAAAAATTATTCCAGTCTTTTTATGCATCTTATTCATTTCAATAACTGCAAACGCAAACACTTATCTAGGTCAATATTCCAACAATAATTATGGTTCTGATTCCACAAGCAATCCTTATGGTCAATACGGAAGTCAGTATTCATCAACTAGTATTAATAATCCTAATAGTCAATATGGTTCAGCCTACAGTTCACAAGGCGTTAATAATCCTTATGCGACGAATACTCCAAAAATTTATGCTCAAGATGGAACATATCTGGGGAAGGTCAGCAGTAATCCATACGACCCAGATTCAACAAGTAATCCGTATGGCAGGTATGGAAGTCAATATTCTTCAACCAGTGTAAATAATCCATATGGGCAGTATGGCAGCCAGTATAGCTCAGAAAGCGCTAATAATCCGTACGCTACCGATGCTCCAGTTATAGTATCCGGTGATGATAACCAATAGGAAGTGGAGAAATTTATAGGGGTTTACCTGTGTGGCAATAATGGTGAAGTTTATGGAAAAATCATCGAATAATGAAAAAGTGGACATGGTTGGTATGATAATCGGGGCAATTGTTTTATTGATCCTTTATTTATTAGTTTGTTTTTTTAGTTGGCTTGCACTTAGGGTAGCAATTGAATGGAATTATGTAATGGAATATCCTGACAGGACTTATTTAGCAATTAAAGATCCAGGCGGGATATTAGTCAATATTTACAGTACAATAAACCTTCCCAGATTATGGTATTTGGATCAACTTAATATTCATACATTTACTACGCTTATAGTCACATCAATTATTGGTTTAATCATATGGGGAATTTACGATTCAGAAGTAAACAAGATTTAATTTTACGTTGAGGGAAACAATGCCATTTCTAATCGGTTTTATAATTCTCATTATCATTTTTTTCTTTATCGAAAAAGGTTGGAATCTTGATCCAGGTTGGGCGATGAGGGCTACTATCATCACAATTGGCATAGGAGTAGCAGGATTTATCTTTCTGTTAATATATGCTTTAAATCAGCATTAAGATGGGGCAATGAAAAATGCCAAATACGCAACGAGGTGAGGGTGAAATTGCTGGAATCATCTTTATTGTTTTTCTCATTTGGGGTGGTAGCTATTTGTATAAATGTTTTACGGCACCTAAAAATATAACTGAAACTGACAAAATTTATGCGAAACAGCGATTTAATAAAGAGCCTTATACTTCCTCCGAAACAATTCAAGCTTGTTCTGAGTCGGGAAGTTGCTATTCAGTCGTAGCGACAATTGGCCATTCATTTGATAAAGATGGAACCGAACACAAATATGTAGAGAGATTTGATTTTGATAATGGGGGGTATTTAACTTTTGCTGGTGCCCCATTACCAGGGGATGGTATAGACCAAGAAGAGCGGAGTTGGTCATTTAGTGAATGATAAATATGAAATTATATAAAGAGGAAGTAAAGCAAGGTATTGAAGAGTTAATGCTAACAAAGTATGAACAGGTGCATTCAGTTGGGCCGGAATTTTATCAAGTATTCTTAAATTTACCAGATAAAATGATGGGTTTTTTGATTAGGTGTATTTTAATAGATGGGGTTCGGTATGTTTCAGAATTAAATCATACATGTAAATGGAAGGACGAAGAAGTGATGTGTGATAATGTGATGGGTTTTATGCATCTTATAGCTGAAGGGAATATTACAATTAATGAAAAGAATTGTAAGCTGTGCTTTCATAAAGCTATAGGGCCAAAACCATCAAACGTGATCGAATTAGAAACAGTAAGAAAAATTGAAAGTTTGAGACCAATGATTCTTAATAATTTTAAAAAATTGTCAGATCATATAGATAGAATTGAACAATGTAATATGCAATTTATTATTGACGTTTATGATGTTTAACACAATTTAATGCCTCCGTAGAGAAATAGCTTAAGATTCTGAAAGATTAAAAGGGGTGAATTATGTGGGTAGTATCATTTATTCTTCTTATAATTGCACCGAGTTCATTTGGTTTAGCAATAGCAGCACTTTTTAGGGGGAGACCAGATTGGAGCATTGCTTTTGGGGTAATATCTATAGCCGCAATAAGTTTAGATAAGTTTTTAAAATGGGATCATAAATAGATTTGAGTATACAGTTATTAATTTCACCAATTAGCATAAATCTAATTTTTCTGTTCATTTTTGAATCAATGGGTATAATCAATTTATGGTGAAGCAAAAACGTATACCCCTTAAGATCACGCCTTGTCCGATTACAGAGGCTGTGTTAGAAATTCGTTTTGATTCAAAATACCCAGACGAAGCCGTGTTTGGTATTCTTTACAAAGATTTTTCAGGTAAATTCCCAAATTTAACACCAACTCCATTGCCAATACTTAGCATTCCTGAACCTTTAAGAAAACAAGACATTAATTTTAGATTTCAACCGCATTACGCATTAAAACAAGATAATTTATCTTTACAAATCGGCCCCAAGGTTATTAGTCTGATCAATGCAGGCGAATACCAGGGATGGGGCAAGTTTGCTTCAAAATTTCGAGAGTATTTAGAAATTGCCCAAAACAGTGATGTTTTTGAATCTATAACTAGAATTGGTTTAAGATATGTAAATTTCTTTGATAATAATATTTTATTAAGTTCAGATTTAACAATTAATCTTTCAGAAATCGAAATTAACAAGCAGCCAATATTTATAAAAACAATTTTTGAATCAGGCAAATTTAAAAGTTTGCTTCAATTAGCTAACGATGCAAGCATTATAATAAATGGAAAAACTGGTTCGATATTAGATATAGATACCTATATTGAACAAAAGATATCGTTTTCTCAAGTAAATCAACTTTTAGAAGAAGGGCATGCTGAAGAAAAAAATCTTTTTTACGGATTATTGCAGCAAGAGTTTATAGATGGTAAACTTAATCCGGAGTATACTTAATATGCCAACAGCTTCTTATCAAATAAATATTCCCATCTCTACAACTTGCTCGAATTATCAAGCTTCAATAATTAATGAAATTTCATTGAAGAATTATATTATTACACAACAATGCCCCGTCGAGACTAGTGAGTGGAGGTGTACAGTATCGCAAGCTTATACAAGTTCTCCAATAGAAAATATAAATGAAGCGCTCCAACAGTTTTTAGCTTATAGCCCGTATTCTTTGATAACAGAAATAAAAGAATTGGTTGTATTGGAAAAAGGCGTATCGGAATATATTCTGAACACGGATATTATCCCAAATTTATTATTGTCAATTTTGAAAGAAATAAATGCGTTCACCCCTTTATTTGGCAAATCTCTAATTTATTTTTATAAAGATTATGAAGACCATAATTATCGTCAACTTGTTCTAAAAATATCAGTCCCAGGTTCAGACAGGGAACGGCGTAACGCATATTTACTTAAAGCATGCAATGTTCTATCCCAAACCATCAATAAACTTAAAGAAATATCTCTTCCAGAACAAGCAAGCATAATAGATGATTTTTATTTTCTTTTTTCAATAAAATTCACTTCATAATTTATGTTTGACCCGATAGAATTCTACAAATTCTCTGAAGAAATGCTCGGTTTTTATAACTCAAAAGAGAGCGCAAGAAGATCTGTCGTTTCAAGGTCATATTATGCCGTTTTCTTAATTATCAGAGAAAAGTTAAGGAAAACACACCCTGACGAAGTACATGATAATGCTTTGGATCATGCTGGTATTGCACAAGCCCTCAAAAAAAGGGGATATGACTATGAAGCTCAAAAATGTTTTGATTTAAAAGATGAGCGCCATGAAGCAGATTACAAATTGAATAACCCTTGCAGTGACCAAAAAGCTAATGATGTGCTAGCAGATGCAAGAGATATGATTGAGAATAGAATACCAAATGTTTCTTTTTAAACTCTTCAATTTCATGCATGATAGGTAATAGTGACCTTTGTTTAAGCGTGTTAAGAGGCGGTTGAGGCCAGTAAACAGGTTCTAACGCTGTCCCGCCAGTGACCCCATAAAATAACCTTAGGCTTTTGCCTAAGGTTATTTTATTTGTGTTAGAGAAAAGGGGACTTGAAAGGAGCCCTGTTTTTAAAATGCGACCTTATGGGAGCATTTTATAGGGCGGGTGGCCGACCTGAGCGAAGCGAAGGCGCCAAGTCCCCTCACTCACCCCATTTCTTTCGTCACAAAACCTCTGTAACTTTTTTAGGTACAGAGGTTTTGTGTTTTATTTTTTCTTCTTGAAAACTATTTATCAAAGCCCTTAAAGAGTGGTAAAATTAAAAAGTTAAGACTATGTTTAATTTTACCTGCGGCAGCGTCGTCGTAAGGGAGAAGAAACCAAGGGGGGAAAAATGGACACATTGAACACAATTCTGGTACCATCTGCAAAAATGGTTCTTACCCAAGTGGGGCAGTTTGTCGGTAATGTTTTTCTTGTACTTATCCTTTTAATCATCGGTTGGCTTTTTTCTAAATTTGTTATCAAAAGCGGGGTGACTAATTTATTAAAAATTGTAAAACTTGATGATTTATCCCACCGGATCGAGTTGGACTCAATTTTAGCTAAAGGTGGCATCAATAATAGCCTTTCAGAATTAATAGGCATAATTTGTTATTGGCTGTCATTATTGATTACCTTCGTTGTTGCTCTTAATGCGGTGGGATTGACCGTTGCCGCTGATTTATTGCAAAAAGTAGTGCTTTTTGTGCCTAATATTATTGCGGCTGTTTTTATTTTAATTGTGGGGATGTTTGCGGCTGTTTTGGTTAGGAATCTTGTCAGGGTTTCTGCCACTAATGCTGGCATTCCTCAAGCGAATCTGATGAGTAATATTGCTGAGGTGGTGGTTATAGTATTTACCGTGGCCATTGCCTTAGAACAGCTGCAAATCGGTGGTAGAATCATAGACTTAACGATTAGTATTATTTTAGGATCATTCGGTCTTGGATTTGCGTTAGCTTTTGGTTTAGGCTGTAAAGACATTGTTGGCAAATCTGTAGGTGATTTTTTATCAAAATTAAAGAAATAGGATTACTCTATTAAAAATACCCTGTACTTTTTTAGTGCAGGGTATTTTAATTTTAAGTAATAAGTTAATATTTGATTAATTCTATCTTGCCGATCCCGATATCAGTCTTGCCAATCTTATCAGTTGTGAAAAGAACAAATTGAATATCTCTTAAGCCGCAGGAACCATCTTTTGCTTCAGGATCCCAAAAGCCAATACCAGCACGGGGATTACTGATATAAAATTCATCTATGGGAATCGTTAACATTCGCCAACCCAACCAGTTGATCTTTAAATTATATTCAAATCTATCATCATGGATAGGTTCCCAATTTTTATCAACTTCAAGATTGCAATGGTGGGAATTGTCTTGGTCAAGCATTATCGATAAACGTCCACTTTGAGAACCTGTACCACGGATAAGTACCCGTAAAGCATTATATTGAGTTGCATCATGAGCAATCCATTTACCAAAAGATCCAACATACCAATTATTCGAAATGCCAGTTAATCTTAACCAACGTTTACCTTTGCTATCCTTAGAACCCAATATTAAAAAAGGTTTTACTTTATCAGCAAACCACCAGATGGATTGGTCTATATCATCAATGTATTCAAAATCTTCTATAAATAAATTGGAAGACTGTTCTTCCCTTAGGGCCCATGCAGAAAATAATAGAGAAGGCAGGCAAATAAAACAAATAAGGTAAATGGCTAGTTTTTTTGATTTCATAGTTTTGTTAACCCAATGACCAATAACAGCGATAACAGAGATATTGCATAGCTGATATAGACACTGAAGGGAGTTGTAAAGTTAATTTTAATATGATCATTGCCTGAAACAGCCATGATGAATGATGGCGATGCAAGGTATAATGCGGAACCATCAACAGCTTTCCATTCCGGGAAATAACTTTGTTTTATTAAAAGAAGGTGGGGAGTTATCTGATCAGGCATTTGCTGCTTTTGGAGTAATATTTTATTTTTTAAAATATTTTGGACATCGACATAAAGAGACGGTAAAGGATGATCTTCATCTGGGACAGGCATATAAATAATATTTTTTATGTGTCTTTCCTTGAGTGTATTGCATAGTTCATCTTTATGGTCAAAGATGATCAAGGTGCCTTTGGTGCTGAAACGTTCAAGTTCATCAAGCGCACTGTTAAGATTTTTATACGTGTACGAGATCAGGACAGCATTTCCTGAAAAATCAAATACTGGATTATGTTCAAGGGATAATGTTTTCGGCATCACATAGACGATGTTTGGATCAAAATTCTTAAGCCATTCTTCAGAAAATCGTGAAAAACTAAGATCGTTAATCTTTCTGTGGTGAAGGCCCAGTGGGGCAAACAATGCAATGGGAGCAGTTTTAAGTTGTTTGATTTCGTTAGTGGGTGGCGTTGGGCCAATATCAAAGATTTTAAAAGGTCCAATACTGTTTAACATATGGATACTTTTAGATTTCTTTAGCATATCAAGTGTACCTTCGGATGAAGCAATGATATATCTCACGCCGAAGTAATGGGCAATAGCCAGTTTTTTCTTAATAGAAATCTTGTAAATAAAAGATCTTTCCCTGCTAAGAAAGCTTGTTACGCCCCAACTTTCAAGATCTTTGGAAAATAAATTACGTACAGGAACTAAATATAGTCCGCTCATGGCAGATTCACGAATATTGGAGAATATAGTCCGGACAGAATTTATGCCTAACCGTGCATCTATGGCAAATTGTCTTGGCGTACTATTATTATAATCAGCTTCAACAAGAACGAGCCCTGGCGGGATGCTTTTCATATAATGAATGAGTTGATCGAAACATTCAATATCCGCATTGAAATATATCCCTGGCAGTTTATCTTCATAGGGGACATTGATTTGATTGATTGAAATGATGATCAACATTGAAAAAAGTATGAGGCCACACCATTTATTTATTCGATGCCTTAAAAGATGGACTAAAAAATAGGCATAAATTATCGGAGAAAGGTACAAAATAGAAGAAAACCATCTTATAAAATGAAATGGTAAAGAGCACCCCAGGGAAAAGATCAAAGAACCGATCGCCACAACAAAGTACAGGATAATGATTCCGGTTGATAGGATCACGATAGGTCTTTGTTTTTTGATAACCCCCATATAAAGTCCACCGGCAACAAGAGAGGGTAAATAAAAGAACAAGATCAAAATATGTATCCAATCATTTTTGGTTATTGGCATTACAACACTAGAAAAGTAATCGTAATGAACGAACATAGGCAATAACCAGAAAGATGTCATTCCGAGACTTAGCAAAGCATATAAAAAATAATTGAAAATAATTTTTTTGAGCAACGTATAGTCTTGAAGCACTGCAGCATCACCCATATCAAAACGAAAACGAACAATTAACAAAATGATCGCGGGGAAAACCAAATGGACATCGGATAAGAAGATTAGAGAAAGCCAAATGGCGCTTCCCATTCGTTTGGTACTCATTTCAGGATCATTAAAAAATGACCTGACCCAAGCAACAAGAAAGAGAAAACCAAGGGTGTTAGCGAAAAGACCGGTATTGAGGGTGGATAAAGCATTAACTCCATAGCCTATTTCATTGTTGTAGTACGATAAGAATAATGTGCTCAATAAGGCAGAAAGAAAAGCAACTTCTCTGTCTTGAGACAGGCGTAAACCACACCAGGCAATTGCCCCAGGAACTATAAAGAATGTTGTGAGAACGAATGTCCGAAAAATAATATCATACGGGATCCAGAAAAACAGGTGTGCAAAAAGAGCAACGAAAAAATAAAAAGCAGGAGGATAAAATTGGGGGAAAGGCATTCCTAAATACCATTGGGAAGCCCAGCCCCAAACGCTTGGGAAGATATTCTTTGAGTATAATTCGCCAAGGGCTTGGTGAGACGCGCCATCCCATCCAGGCACAACATTTGATGTGGCAAAATAAATTATTGGTTGGATGTTGAAGGCAAATAACAACAAGCCTGAAAATAAGAAGGTATAAAATAAGAATTTTTTATCGGACATTATCAATCTCGGGGTGAAGTTCTGGACCATATTCATTACTAGATACGTATAAGAATAAATCAAAAGGAGAATAACATATTTACACCTACGAATCTATGATTTCATCTAAAGATTGAGAATGAAGATGTTTTTAATTTGACAATTTACTGATATCATGTTACTTTTAAAGTAACATGAATAAAGATCAACGCCTGTCCTCAGCGATACATATTTTAATAGCGCTAGATTATGTGGGAGGTTTTATCAATAGCCAGCACTTGGCGGTGAGCCTTCAAAGTAATCCTGGGTTTATTAGACGCATAATATCTCAATTGCATTCAGCCGGATTAATTATCACTGAAAAAAGAAAAGGTGGGGGGAGTAAACTGGCACTTAATCCTGCCAGGATCACGATTGCCGATATATATCTTGCCTTGGGGCATAATCGGCTTTTTAAATCGTTTGAGAAGGAGCCTTTCAAGGGATGTAAGGTTAGTTGTTGTATCAAAAGTTCTTTAGACAAGGTTTATGAGGATATCGAAAGCGCCATGTTGGCACGTATGAAAAAGATTACTTTGGCAGAAGTTATTAAGAAAATGAAGGTAATTTGACCTGCTGGCATTTAAGGCATAGATAGTGTAAACTTTAGAAGAATTTAGAATAGGTATTAATACGTATTTAGGGGGTAAGCATGTCGAAAAATAAGATGTTAATCATGGTCATCGTTGCATCTGTGGTGATGTTTAGTGCTTGGGAAATATATCATTATGATTCAGCCCATGCCAAACAAGGTGCGATGGCCTTTCCCCCAACTCCGGTTTCTGTCATTACAGTTCAGGAAAAGCCTATCCGTACCTGGTCAGAATTTTCAGGTCGTATGGAGGCGGTGGATTATGCAGAGGTCCGTCCGGAAGTCAGCGGCAGGATTACACAAATCAAGTTTGAAGACGGGCAAACAGTCAAAGCTGGTGATGTGCTATTTGTGATAGACCCACGTGATTATGAAGCGGCAGTGGCTAAAGCTCAAGCTGATTTGGATTCTGCTAAAACAGATGCTGCTTTTGCTAAAACTCAATTTGATCGGGCTCATGAGCTTGTTAATGCTCAGGCAATTGCCCAGGAAGTTTATGATCAAAGGGCTAATGCCAATCGCATGGCTCAAGCTACCTTAGAAGGAGCACAGGCAGAATTAGACCGTGCGAAATTAGATCTGGATCGCGCCTATGTGAAAGCACCTATTTCTGGTCGAATCTCCCGTGCAGAGATAACCGTTGGTAATTTGGTCAATGCTGGGCCAACCGCGCCTATCCTGACTTCGATCGTATCGAATGATGGCATATATGCTGATTTTGAAGTTGATGAACAGACGTATTTGCAAAGTATCCGTGCTCATGCCCAACGCCTTGAGCAAGACCATCAAATACCTGTTGAATTAACTTTGGATGGGAATAATGGCCGAGTTTATAAGGGAACAATCTATAGTTTTGATAACAAAATCGACACGTCGTCAGGAACTATCCGTGCCCGTGCTAAATTTGCCAATGAAGATGGAAGTTTGATTCCAGGGATGTTTGTTTCTGTGAGATTGGCTAGTAGTTATGAATTTAATGGAATTTTAATCCCCGAGCGTGCGGTTAGCAGCGATCAAAGCAAGAGATATGTATATGTGGTAGATAATAATAAGGTCGTTTACCGTGAACTTGAATTAGGCCAACAGGTCAATGGAGAGCGTATTGTTATTGCTGGATTAAAGGTGGGAGATAAGGTGATTGTTGATGGACTTCAGCATGTGCGACCCGATAGCATTGTTATAGCTCAAGAAATCTCTAATGAGGATACTTCAAGCAAATCCGCGGAGCCTACCTCGTAATGAATTTATCATCTTTTTTTATTAATAGACCTATTTTTGCCGGAGTTATCTCTGCCATTATATTCTTGGCGGGGCTAATTGCGTCGACACAGCTGCCTGTTTCCGAATATCCGGAAGTTTCACCACCATCAGTTGTTGTGAATGCACAGTTTCCCGGTGCTAACCCTAAGGTTATTTTAGAGACTGTGGCGACCCCTTTAGAAGAGCAAATCAACGGTGTTGAGAATATGCTCTATATGCAGTCTCAAGCAACCTCAGATGGGAATTTAACGTTAACAGTAACTTTTAAGATTGGCACCAACCCTGATTTAGCCCAGCAAGATGTGCAAAATCGTGTTAATCAAGCTTTGTCTCGTTTGCCTGATGTAACGCGTCAAATCGGCGTCACCACTGTTAAAAGCTCTCCAGATCTTACCATGGTTGTGCATATCACATCACCGAATGAACGTTATGATGAGCTCTATTTGCGTAATTATGCGGTATTAAATGTCGAGGATCAATTAGCGAAATTACCAGGTGTTGGCCGTGTTGCAGTTTTTGGTTCCGGCGATTATGCCATGCGCATTTGGTTAAATCCAAATAAGATCGCAGAACGTGGGCTTACGGCTGACGATGTGATTAATGCGATTCGAACTCAAAATGTTGAGGTTGCAGCAGGAGAAATTGGTGGGCCTCCCTATCGGGATAAGGTTCAGATGGAGATGCTGGTCAATGTTCAGGGGCGTTTATCAGATCCTGAGCAATTTGGTGAAATCATCATCAAGCGTGACAATGATGTCATCACGCGTCTTAAAGATGTTGCTCATGTTGAAATGGATGCATCTTCGTATGGCCTGCGGTCTTTATTGGATAATAAACCAGCAGTAGGTATTCCCATTTTCCAGGCCCCTGATTCCAATGCCATTCAAATTTCTAATGAAGTACGTAATACGATGAAGGAATTAAAGAAGAATTTTCCCGAAGGTGTTGATTACTCGATCGTTTATGATCCAACCGTATTCGTCAGAGAGTCTATTGAAGCGGTGATTCATACGATCTTAGAAGCGGTGCTCTTGGTTGTGCTGGTGGTGATCCTGTTCTTACAAACATGGCGTGCTTCGATTATTCCCTTATTGGCTGTTCCTATTTCTATTATTGGGACCTTTGCCATCATGCATATGTTTGGCTTCTCTATTAATACCTTATCCTTATTTGGGATGGTTTTGGCGGTGGGTATCGTAGTTGATGATGCTATTGTCGTTGTAGAAAATGTGGAACGTAATATTGAAAATGGTTTATCTCCGCATGATGCGACCATCAAAGCGATGCAAGAAGTAACAGGCCCTATCATTGCCATTGCGCTTGTTTTGTGTGCTGTTTTTATTCCTATTTCCTTTATTAGTGGATTAACCGGCGAATTCTATCGTCAATTTGCATTAACGATTGCTTTTTCAACAGTCATTTCTGCATTTAATTCATTGACCCTGTCACCAGCGTTGGCTGCGGTATTGCTTAAGTCCCATGATGCACCTAAAGATAAATTAACTTTGGTCATGGATCGATTATTGGGAGGGTTTTTTAATCAATTTAATAGATTCTTTCGACGAAGTTCTGATAATTATTCCCATGGGGTGTCAGGTGTGCTTGGCCGTAAATCGATAGCCGTTGGTGTATATGCTTTTTTATTGTTGATGACGTATTTTGGTTTTCAAAAAGTCCCTCCTGGATTTGTTCCTGTCCAAGATAAGCAATATTTAGTCAGCTTCGCCCAGCTTCCAGATGGGTCCACCCTTGACCGTACGGAAAAAGTAATTCGTGACATGTCAGATATTGCACTCAAAGAACCTGGCGTAGAAAGCGCTGTGGCGTTTCCGGGATTATCGATCAATGGATTCGTGAATAGTTCCTCAGCAGGTATTGTTTTCGTCACCTTAAAACCTTTTGAAGAACGTCGATCAAAAGAACTTTCAGGGGCTGCTATTGCTAAAAGTCTTCAATTTAAATATTTCGGAATCAAAGATGCTTTTATAGCTATTTTCCCGCCGCCACCAGTTAGTGGTTTAGGGACGATCGGAGGGTTTAAGCTACAGATAGAAGATAGGACTGATCTTGGCTATGGAGCACTTGCAGATGCTGTCAAGCAAGTAACAGCCAAAGCTTATCAATCCCCAGAGCTTTCAGGAATTTTTTCAAGTTATAAAATTACTGTGCCCCAGCTTGATGTGGACTTAGACCGGACCAAGGCCATGCAATTGGGCGTTAATGTGAAAGACATTTTTGATACGATGCAAATTTATTTAGGGTCCTTGTATATTAATGATTTTAATAAATTTGGACGCACCTATCAGGTCATAGCCCAGGCAGATAAAAATTATCGATCAGATCCACAAGATATTTTGAATCTACGTGTCCGCAATGATAAAGGGGAAATGGTGCCGTTGGGGGCAGTTGTTAATATTAAAGAAACCACCGGTCCTGATAATGCTATTCGATATAATGGATTTTTATCAGCAGATATCAATGGCGGTCCAGCGCCAGCTTTTTCGTCTGGGCAAGCGCAGGCCGCGATCACCAAGATCCTAGATGAGAATTTACCTAAAGGGATGCGTTATGAGTGGACGGATTTAGTTTATCAACAAATCTTAGCAGGGAATACCACCTTGCTTGTTTTTCCGTTATGTATTTTGCTCGTGTTTTTAGTGCTTTCAGCCCAATATGAAACTTTTGTTTTACCCATAGCCATTATTTTAATTGTGCCCATGTGTTTATTCTCGGCTATTATGGGTGTTTGGTGGACTGGCGGGGATAATAATATTTTTACACAGATCGCTTTCTTTGTGTTGATTGGATTAGCCTGTAAGAATGCTATTTTGATCGTCGAATTTGCGCATCAATTAGAAAAACACGGTAAAGAAACAATTGCTGCTGCCATTGAAGCGTCTCGTCTTCGGTTAAGACCTATCTTAATGACATCATTTGCCTTTATCATGGGCGTTTTACCTTTGGTGACTTCTCATGGGGCAGGTTCAGAGATGCGTCATGCTATGGGGATTGCGGTGTTTTCAGGAATGCTCGGGGTCACTTTCTTTGGTATTTTTCTGACACCTGTATTTTATGTGCTCCTACGCACTATAGAAAAACGGATTAAAAAATGAAGATTAGATTTTTATATACGTTGTTGATCATTGCAATGCTGAGCTCATGTGCGAGTCCATTGCCTTATCAATCGTCAGAAATAACCCCACCGACATTTTGGAGCAGGATCACGCATGCGCATACCATCAACCAGGTGGATTTAAATGCGATAGTGATTTCTAATGATCAAGTTCAAGTTGAAAACGATTGGTGGAAACATTTTAATGATTCAACTCTTACTGAGTTAATTAATGAAGTTTCCGTTAATAACAAAAATTTAGCTATCGCACGCCAACGGGTGTTGGAAGCCAAATATAATCTTAATTATGCTAATGCCGATCAAATGCCTGAAATTAATGGGGTAGTTTCTCCAAGCCGTGGGTATGGCGCTAGTCCCATTTATTCTAAACCTGTTGGTTTGATTACGGCTGAGGCACAGGCAAGTTGGGAGATTGATATTTTTGGACGCAATCTTCCTCGTTTAGCCCAGACTAAGGAAATCCTGCAATATCAAGATGCCAGTCAACAAGCTGTTTTGGTTGGTTTATTAGCAGAATTGGGACGAGATTATTTTGATCTGCGTGATTATCAGGAACAAATCGATATCACTATCAAGAATTTAGATAATCAAAAGAAAACTTTGGATTTGATCAAGGCCCAGCAAAAGGGAGCGATGGCAAGTGATTTTGACGTTGAGCGTGCTGCGGCCCAGGTATCAACCACAGCATCAAAATTACCGGCACTCAGAAGCGCCTATGATGTAACCTTAAATAAGATCAATGTTCTTTTAGGCGTTGCTCCAGGCACCAAGGATGATTTGATCCAAACACCAGAAATTCTTCAACCCTTAGACCAACACATCATCGTAGCAGCGCCAGCAACAGTATTAGCTAATAGGCCTGATGTCAAAGCGGCGGAACGCAATTTTGCGGCGAGCATTTCTAATCGTCAATATGCCTTTAAGCAATTCTTCCCTGATATTTCTCTGTTATCTTACTATGGTGTCGAAAGATCTAATGCACTAACAGCAACCCCTTGGAGTGTCGGGTTAACTTTTGTTGAGCCGCTGATTGATTTTGGTCGCATTAAAGCCCTGCTAAATGTGGCAGATGCGCAGGGACAAGAAGCTTTCTTAAGTTATCAAGAAACTGTCCTCGAAGCCTTGGAAGATATGGAAAATGATTTGACTGCCTATAAAAATGAGGTGGTCCGTAATGAATTATTAAGAGCTTCAGTTGCGCAAAATCGACGTGCTGCCGATCTAGCTCAGCGCCAGTTTAAGAGCGGCTTCACGGGTCTTTTAGATGTGCTGGTAGCTCAAGGTAATGTGTTGGAAGCAGAATCAGCTTTGGCTGACTCTGATACTGCCCTTAGAAAAGACCTCGTTAGTATCTACACTGCTTCTGGCGGTGGTTGGAATCTCACCTAAATTTTAATTTTCACTTCATTTTTTCTTCATCTTCCTTTTGCTAAATTAGTACCTATCCTTAAAGATCAAGGCAATTAGAATAATTAGGAAAGGGGAGATAATGACAACAAATTTTTTGTTTATGACATCTGCGTTGATGACTGCTTTTGTTTTTCTTTCTTGGAATGGTCAAGTTGAAGATGTAGCCATTAAGAAAATATTACAAGGATCAATTAAAGATGTTAAGAATAATTCTATCACCATTTGGGATGGTATCAAGGGCAGCAAGGTAAGGATAATCATCGATTCAACTACGGCATTTGAAAATTCCCAGAAAAAGACAGACATCGCTGAAGGGGATATTGTTAAGGTGGCATATAGGGAAGAACATGGTAAGAAGATAGCTGCAGTCATTACCAAATGTGTAAATTTAGAACAAAATATTCTAAGCTAAAGGAACTTTTGTGGTTGATCTTTTGTCTAAAATATTGACAATGATGATATGAAAAGAACTCTTTTATATATAACTATTTTTTGTTTCACAGCACCCTGGGTATATGCCCAGGATTCTGATCAATCTTCATCTGATTCTGGTGTGCTTGTTTCTTCACCGGTGCATACACCCCATGAATATCTTGATAGCATAAAGAATAATGGAGAAAAGGATACCGAAGATCAACCTGATCAATCAGATCAAGCAGATTCAAACAAAACTAGTATTGATAATACAGATGATAATGGAGTAACGAACAATTCGGGGGGGATAGTAGAAAAGGCAACAAATTTAATTATTTTTCAGATGAAAGCCAATTTAAATATGACACCAGCACAAATCAATGCGGTGCAACCCATCATCGAAGATAATATTATTAAGGTTCGTGGTCTTCAACAGAATTTGGAAGATGGAAAAATAGATGCAAAAGGAATGAATACCCAGAAACTGGAATTAACCAAAGAGGAATACATGAAGTTAAGTTCAATCCTCAACCCTGACCAAATGAAAACGTGGATTAATATTCAAGAACAAGAGTAAAGTTAAAGTATCCAAGTAGGTTGTCTAAAAATATTGCTTAAAAAACAATGGGGTAGTATAGTAGCCTTTGCTAACCGATTAAGTGAGATTTTTTATGGCAATCTATAAAAAACTTCAACTTTTCTCAACCAGCCGCCTTTGTGTTCTCATTGCCATTCTTTACGCCATCAGTGCCTATGGCTCTCTCCAATTAGCATTTGAAGGGACTAATGCTTCTCCTGTCTGGCCACCATCGGGAATTGCTTTTACAGCTGTTTGGTTTTTAGGATATCGAGTTTGGCCAGGCATATTTTTGGGAGCCTTTATCGCCAATTTGGTAGTTTTTATCCATAATGGCTGGACACCTTTAAGCGCCATATCTGTATCATCACTGATCGGTGGGGGCAATAGTATAGAAGCTATCCTTGCAGTCATGCTCTTAAGAACTCTTACTCCCCAAGCCTACTTTATAACTAAGATCCGTGACATTTTTAAATTTGTTTTTGCCGTATTGATCGCATGTACTTCAAGTGCGAGTATTGGAACCTTTTCTGTATATTTAGCTCATCCAGCTGCTGGGATTTCATTTGATATGATTTGGTTTTCATGGTGGTTGGGTGATGTTGTTGGAATTTTGGTTTTAGCGTCAACCTTCCTCATGTTCCAGAGAGAATTATGGCTGATCAGTTCTTGGAAAAGTGTTTTGGAAGCATTTTTTGTAGGGATTGTGCTGATTGCAGTTAATGTAGGTGTTTTTATGGGAAGATTTCCGGAGTATGGATTTTATTCCCATGTCACATATTTGGTCTTACCTTTTGCCATCTGGTCAACGTATCGATTTAGCTTTCCTGGTGCAACGATGTCGCTGTTAACAACATCCATCATTGCGGTTATAGGATCATCTTATCATTTGGGGCCTTTTGTTGGTCAACGTGTTCCGGAGGATTTAGTGATCGTCGAATGTTTTATAGCCGTTATCGCTGTTACCGTATTAAGTTTGGCAGCAGCTTTATATGAACGTCAAAAAGCTGAGGATGATGTTAAGAATAATGAAGCACGTTTTAGAAGCTTGGTAGAAAATAGTTTTGAAGTTATCGCGATGGTTGATACCGATGCCAGGGTTCTTTACACCAGCCCTCCAACGAAGAATATTTTAGGATATGATTATCCAGAATTATTAGGGCATTCGATGTTTGAGTGGATGCATCCACAAGATCTTCCTCAGATCCTTGAGATCTTTAAGGGTCTAACAAAAACTCCTGGGGCGACCGCACATGCCACTTGTCGGATGAAGAGAAAAGATGGTGCCTGGCGATGGTTGGAGGGATCAGGCCGTAATCTTTTGTATGATCCAGCGATTAAGGCCATTGTTGTTAATTATCGTGATATTACTGAACGAAAATTATCGCAGGAACATTTCGAACAGGTAGTTGAGTTTTCTCCCATAGCCAATATTATGGTCAATAATGAAGGAAAAATCCAATTGGTTAACAAAATTACTGAAACGTTATTTGGATACAGTCGGGAAGAGTTGTTAAGTATGAAAATTGAAAGCTTAGTCCCAGAACAATTTCGAAGTAAACATCCTTCTTACCGTGGTGAGTTTCAGCAAGATCCCAAGGCAAGGCCAATGGGAGCAGAAAGGGAGCTTTATGCCTTAAGGAAGGATGGTAAGCAAATTCCTGTTGAGATCGGATTGACACCTATTGAAACAGAAGGAGGGCTTAGTGTGCTGGCTTCAATCGTGGATATTACCCAGCGCAAAAAGGTAGAAGAGATCTTAAGGCGTGATAAGGAAAGTTTAGAAATGTTGGTCGATGAACGATCCAAAGAATTGATCAAAACACAGAAAGAGTTAAAGCATTTTAGCCGTCTGGCAGACATCGGGACCTTGGCTGCCACCGTAGCTCATGAGCTCCGTAATCCATTGGGGGTTATCCAATTGGCAGCCTATAATTTAAAACGGGAGAAAAGTGATTTAAATACCAACAGGCACTTGATAAATATTGAAAAGAAAGTTTGGGAAGGAAACCAGATTATTGATAATTTGCTGAGTTATGCGCGCATTAAAATTCCTAATTATGAAAAAGTGCGTATTTTTCATATCCTTGATGAATGTGTGGCCTCAACCCAAGGACGTTTTGGCGAAAAGGGGATCATTATTGAAAAGCAATATGGTGAAAATATTAATTGTATCGATGCAGATCCAAATCAAATTCGTGAGATTTTTCAAAATATTTTAAATAATGCCTGTCAGGCCTTAATATCACCCAAGGGAAAAGTTAAATTAATTGTTCAGCTTGAAGGGGGAATGGTCAAGGTCAGTGTACAGGATACCGGTGTCGGGATTGCTCAGGAAGATTTGGATAAAGTTTTTGAACCTTTTTTTACTCGTAAATCAAAAGGTACTGGCTTAGGATTAACGATCTGTAATGAGTTAGTAAATTTACATCAAGGTAAGATTGAACTTAACAGTCAATTAGGTGAAGGAACCACAGTGAGTGTTTTTTTACCAATCCTAAGGAAGGTGCATGTTGAAACTACTTCTCATTGATGATGATGAAGAGTTATGTGCAGAACTCAGAGAAGCGCTTGAATTAGAGGGCTTTAGTGTTGATATTGCCTTGGATGGACTGCAGGGTTTACAGCAACTGCAAAAGAAGGAATATAAAATTATCATATTAGATTTGAAACTCCCTAGGCTTAATGGCTATGGTGTACTTAAAAATATTAGAAATACAATCAAAGGCATCAAGGTTCTAGTGCTTTCAGGTCGTCCATTAGGAGAACCATTGCTTAAAGAAGATGGTGTTACTAATGATGAAGAAGAAAAAGTTCTAAATATGGCAGATATGGTGGTTAATAAACCTTTTATGGTTGATAATTTAATTCAAAAGATAAAAAAATTATCTTTATCAAAAAGTGGATAAAAGTCAGTAAAAGTGAGATTAGCGCCATTGTCATTTTTTGAATTACGGGGTATGCTTAAGCTAATGGGAGATAGGAGGTGTGTATGGAAAATACAATGACGAAACCACGCATAATGATTGTTGATGACAATGAAGAGTTGTTAGAAGAGTTAGAGAATCTATTGACCTTAGGAGGGTATGACGTTGTCGCTATTAGTGATGGTACCAAAGTTTTTGATGTTGCACTGAAAAATAAACCTGATCTTATTTTATTGGATTTAAAAATGAGTCCTAAAAGCGGCTTTCAAATTGCAGATGAAGTAAAGAATGCCGTATTTTTAAAAGATGTCCCTGTTGTCGCCATGACAGGTTTTTTTACTGAGAAGCAGCATCACTTAATGATGAAATTATGTGGGATTAGAACGTCTATACTTAAGCCGTTTAGACCTCTTAATCTCATCACAAAAATTGAGTTTGCCTTGGGGAAGTATTTTGATGATAACATTACCGAGGCAACGTAAGGACAGAACGAAATTAAGGGTCGTATTTAAAATTTATGGCTTATCAGATATTGGTTGTTGATGATGATGCAGACTTTCGCGAAGAACTTCGTGATTGTCTGGAGGAGTACACTGTATTAGAAGCAGCCAATGGAATTGAAGCGTTAGCTCTTTTAAAAAAACCTAATGCTGTTGATTTAGTAATCCTTGATGCTGTAATGCCTCAAGTATCAGGGACTGAGGTATTAAGAGAGATCAAGCGAACAAAACCTGGCCTTGCCATTATTATGTTAACTGGTCAGAGCAACAAGGATATTGCTATTGATGCATTAAAAGGAAGGGCAGATGATTACATCGAAAAGCCTCTGAATGTCGCTTCATTTTTAGAAACAGTTCAGGGGATTTTAGCAGCAAAAGCCTTGAAAGGTGTTGTTCATACTCATGGGATTCGGGCCAAGATTAATCAATCCAAACAATTCATTGAACGCAATTTTGATAAGAAAGTTACATTAGTTAATGTAGCCGAACAAATTAATTTGAGTCCCAAATATTTTAGCCGAGTTTTTAAAGAAATAAACGGTATTGGTTTTAATGAATACCGGCTTTCCATCAAAATTTCCCAAGCCAGTGAACTATTAAAGAATACAGATTATACAGTTACTGAAATTGCTAATCGACTCGGTTATCAGAATTTAGAATCATTTATCCGCATGTTTGAGAAAATAATGAAACTAAGCCCCCTACAATACCGCCGTAAAAATAAATGATCACAAACAACAATATTACTTTTATCAACCTGCACTAAAATCAAGAAATCTTGGTAATAAATGCTTCGCTGATTTTTTTTCTTCTTAACTTTCTGACTGTGATTTGAAGGCCGTTCGCTGGGATAACTTCACCGCCATGAAGAGGTGTGGGGTATTGCCTCTGGCACCAGTCAGCTAATTTTATATCATCTTCAGGATTCACCACGGGAGGCCAAGCAATCCCAAGAGTTTTAGCAAGGCTCGACATGGTGGTGGCACCTCCCACTAACCATTGATTGCCATAGGGATGAATATAATTAGGCAAGCGATCAAATTCATCTTCGATTTCTCCAACTAATTCTTCAATAATATCTTCCTGGGTGATCATACCGATAACCTGTCCTTGAATATTTTCTACTAAACTAATGTGTAATTTTTCCTGAATCATCCGCTCCAATACAATGGAGATCGTGGTCGTATCTAAGAATTTCTTGATAGGACGTATAGTGCCCTTGATAGTAGGATCGTCAGGATTGATCTTGAGGGCAGCAATGATATCTTTGAAATTGATATAGCCTTGTATTGTTTGAGGGTCATCAATGTTGGTACAAATAGGGAAACGGGTATGCATGTCTAGATGGGCTCGAATCAAAGCATCTGATAGGGTGCAGTTTTGTGGGATCATGCAAATATCAGCAACAGGGATCATAATTTCTTTGATTGGCCTTAAAGAAAGTTGGGCTGCGGATAATACTATTTTTTCTTGTTGGGCATCAATCAATCGTGAGGTCCTAGCCAGTGAGAGGGCTGCCGTTAATTCGTGTAAGCTGCTTTGAGTATCTGGTTTTGAATTATTATTTGGTTTAGTTTTCTCGATCAATTTAATTGCCACCTTAACAATGTTTTCCAAGGTCGAAACAATGGGATTAGCAACGACAGCAAAATACACCATGATTTTGGATAATCTTAAGATCACAAATTCACTATTTTTGATGGCATAGATCTTAGGGATTAATTCAGCAAAAATGATGGTAAAAGCACTTAAGGGGATGATCAGGGTGATCAAGCTTAATATTTCAGCGAGATTTTTTGAAAGGCCCCAATGATGCTGGAAGTAAGGATTAAGGGATTCAGTTGTACCAGCACCGCCAATAGCAGCCGCAATGGAACCCACCAAGGTCACGCCCAACTGGACAACAGCTAAACTTGCTTCCATGCGGTCCTTCATGAACAACGCTTCGGCAGCCCCGGATTTCTTGCATTCGAGTAAATACATCAATTTAGTCCGTGATATAGAGGCCAAGGCCATTTCATAGGCAGAAAAAACGGCATTAAAGGTGATCATCAATAAAATCAGTAATAACTCACTAACAAAGGACATGCTAGAGCTCCATTCATAAAAATTTAAAAATATTATAGCAGATTTACTTAAATAAAGTTTAAAGCCAAGAGAATTTTTTGACTTTTTTAAAAAGAGGGCCTAGTATAAGTTCTTATTCAAGGGCATTGAGGTTCTTGAATGCAAATATTTGATTGCTGGCACTGAGGCCAACGGAT
>Ga0302280_1000801_pt1 | contig 27328 bp, 20 predicted proteins | sample III_Fen_E1_1_FD_198771 | JGI IMG/M metagenome (GOLD analysis project Ga0302280, IMG submission 198771) | Peat permafrost microbial communities from Stordalen Mire near Abisko, Sweden - III_Fen_E1_1 | ecosystem: Environmental > Terrestrial > Soil > Wetlands > Permafrost | place: Sweden: Abisko... | reverse complement strand
CTTTTGGAGGGTTCAAATTAGGGATCAATGGAATTGTCACTTTTAAAAACTCCGGGTTGGCAAGTGTAGTTGAAAAGTTGGAACTGAAATACCTACTTTCTGAAACCGACTCACCTTATCTTACACCGGCACCACACCGTGGCAAACGGAATGAAAGTGCCTACGTAGGCCTTGTATGCGAAAAGATAGCTACAATTAAAAAATTAGCCATCAGCGAAGTCGATAAACAAACAACTCAAAATGCGCTGGAGTTATTTACGAAACTGAGGGAGATAAGATAAAAGAGCCAAGACAAAAGACAAAAGACAAAAGACGAAAGTCAAAAGACAATAGACAATAGAACAATATTACCAAGACAGAAGAACCAATACAAAAGATATTGGGTGATAGAATGGCTTTAAGGCTATAGGATGGTTGTAAAAAAGGATCCAGTCAGGAAATGACACATTCTATTGTAATGTGAATCAGGCAGTAGATATCAGGTAAAGAAAATTGGTGCTAAATTAAAAATTTTGTTTAACTTTGCACTGCAAACGGAGAGGTGCTCGAGTGGTTGAAGAGGTACGCTTGGAAAGCGTATGAACTCCTAAAGGGTTCCGGGGGTTCGAATCCCTTCCTCTCCGCAATAAAGGGTGTAAATAAGCATGTTGCTTGATTTACACCCTTTTTCACACCCTAAAACTATCCCCCCCCCACAATATGCATACAGACTAATCGAATAGTATTTTTCTGCGTGTGAATCTACAGTTGGTCACCCGTTTCTATCAGGAAAGTAAGTTCTAGCCCCATATTCGTACCCATCATACCCACTCATTTCCACAAACTCCTTTCCATTGTACTTGCGCTCTTGGAGTCCGGGGTTATCGCCTGTATTCGAAGCCCATGGTAAACCGGAAGGATAATACTGGGTACGTTGAATTGTTTTTTTTGTATTCGCTACCCATAATTCCCGGTTATTTCCTAAATGATCACGCCGGTAATACTTATAATTCGGAATAGTGGCTGAAATAGTATCAGCATACCCTTCTGTATTATATATCCGTTGTAATGCCGTTAATGCAGGGTTTCCATTCAGGGTATTATACTCTTTGTTATCAATATAATCAGTTCCGTTTTGGTTGATAACATTCAACGTGTAAGTCTGGTTTATTACCCGCCCTGTAATAAGGGGTACAGCCAGATTAGTTACCCGTGAAAAATACCCCGTTCCCAGCTTCCGCCCGTCAGCAGCAAAGCGATTGATAATCTGATTGCCCGTTGAAAACTGAAACCTCACCCCCGGCCCCTCTCCAAAAAGAGAGGGTAGCTAAGACGGCAAATTTAATATATTATATCGGATTGATGAAATATTCCGGTCAGAATCTGATGTCATATTACTATTAAACAAATAAAGATACACCACCGTATATCTTTATCTGTCTTTGTTTTATCTCTGAATATGGAAAGCTGGAGCTTTCCTTCTAGCTTGAACGAAGCGAAAGACGCTTCGCTCAACATCTCGTGGCAACTACGCTACGGCGAACTGAGGCAAATACCCACCATCTCCCATTCTATTCTTACTAATCTTTATTGATTTTCGAGCTTTTATTTTACCAATGCAAAATCTGACACATTACCCCAGCATTAACTGCCAGAAATAGCATTTATCAGTAGTGTTATGTTAGCTTTGATATGACGTATATAATTATTATATTTGCAGCAAAAACTACATATACACTATCAAGCTAAGTCATACAAAAATTGAGGATTTAAAAAAGATCATCAACAAAGGGAGTCATACTACTCAATCTTTTAAAGCAGCTTATATTTTATTAAATTGTGACAAAGGAGAATTTTCGGAAGATACAAAGATTACAAATTAAGAAATATGCAAAATATTAAAAGTAGGTGCAAGGACTATTGATAGAGTAAAAAAGAAATTTATAGAAGAAGGATTTGAAAGTACCTTAGAACGTCGTCCCTCAAATCAAACATACAAGAAAAAAGCTGATGGAGATTTAGAGGCAAAATTAGTCCCTCTTTGTTGTAGTGAGCCACCAGCTGGTTTTTCAAAATGGTCTTTGCGTTTATTAGCGGATAAGTTAATTGAATTAGAATATGTTGACTATATTTCTCATGTGACTGTTAGAGAGGTTAAAAAAAAACGAACTTAAACCTTGGAAGGTAAAGGGTTGGGTGATCCCCCCAGAACAGAACAGTCATTTTGTAGCAAATATGGAACGAGTTTTAGATGTTTATAAATTACCATATGATGCGGATTATCCAGTTGTATGTATGGATGAATCGCCAAAACAATTAATAAAACAAATTGCATCAACTGCAATGAGACCAAATCAAGAAGCCAGAGTTGATTATGAATATATAAGACACGGAATGGTCAATATCTTTATTGCAAATGAACCATTAAATGGGAATAGGATTGTCGAAGTAACTGAATTTAAAACGAAAAAAGACTGGGCAAAGTTCGTGAAGCGAATCTCTGATGAAATGCACCCTCAAGCAAAAAAGATAAAACTGGTAATGGATAACTTCAAAACACACGATGCTTCAGCTTTCTATGAAGTCTTTGAACCGGAAGAAGCTAAAAGATTGTGGGATAGATTTGAATTCGTTTTTACACCTAAGCATGGAAGTTGGCTGAACATGGCAGAAATTGAACTAAATATACTCAATGGACAGTGTTTAAATCGTCATAATGATACAATTGAGAAAGTAACAACTGAATTTCTTGCTTGGCAAAACCATAGAAATAACAAGAATGCCAAAATTAATTGGCAGTTTACAAATAACGAAGTTCGGATAAAACTGAAAAGATTATATCCGTCAATTCTAGCCTAACATAACACTAGTAATATGCCCAATATAATAAAGCCAATACCACCTAGGTATCCTCTTAAATGCATTATATAACCTACTGTCAGTGAGGGTCGTTCTTCTTTCCGAGTTTTATAAGTAAATAACGTTAGTGCAACACCGCAGATTATAGATAATATTGAATATAGGTATGTCATTTTTCAGTATTTATTTACTTTTTATTTTTCTCAATGACTGCATCAACGACCCTTTCTATACCAGATACTTTTAAATCAGTTCCTTGTGTAATTATTTCAGTCCCGCTAGCGCCAAATCTGACACATTACCATTCTGATATATTACCTATCGCTAAGCCAAATTGATAAAATACAATATTATTTTAAATAAAAGATTCATAGAACCTATTAAAACAAGCATCCACCAATACTTTCTTACGCTATCACTATTAGGGATTATATGTAATTTTAATAAAACACCTAATAGAATGATCAGCAATGGTATCAAAAACTTTACAAATTGACTCATATTAATTTAATAATAAAACATTGAAAATTAATGTAGTTCTTAATTAAAAAAATGATTTCCAGTAATAACTTCATACAAAAATGTTAATCCAACTATTATTGCTCCAATTCCACCAATATAGCCCCCCAAATGCAAACTATATCCTGAAGAAAGAATACTTTTATATTTCTTTTCGTCACGAATTGTCATTCTTAACACTAAAATACCTATAATTACATATCCAAATGCATAAATAATTTTCATTTGTTTTCCTTCTTTTTTAATGTATTATTATTAATTTTTGCATCAACAGCCCTTTCAATACCAGTTACTTTTAGAGCTGTACCTTGCTTAATAATTTCAGTACCTAAGTCAAATCCATCTTGGTAAAGAGTTTTACCACCTCCTGGTAATACTTTATTTAGACTTTTTTCTATAAGCTTCCCACTAATATAAAACGCCAATTTTTTATTTACATTACTTAAATCCCCATTTAAATAATCAATCCCCATTTCCCAAGCAGAGCCTACACCAGAAAAAATACCTCCAGCGGCAGCCAAAGGCACTCCCGCCTCAGCACCAACAACACTTACTGTTAAACCAAGGCCAGTAAGAGCCGCAGCATCACCCACATTTTGCATATTCTGTGCAGCATCTTTGCTGAATTTGTAATGTGAAGTTACGTTAGCCTCACCTTTTATATTTTCACTTGTTTGGTAGGTATATTTAAATTGAGATTTTGTCGCATCTTTGTTTTCTATAATTTTTCCTGCTTTCTCTTTATGCCATAAATTATACCAACCTCGAGACAAATTTGCCATCCATTCCTGACTAAACCTACCATCATGATCAATATAGTTAATAGGATCCCCTTTACAATATGCATACGGCGATATAGAGTAATATTTCTCTGCAAGTGGATCCACAGTTGGCCATCCATCTCTATCCGGAAAGTAAGTACGTGCTCCATAATCGTAGCCATCATAGCCATTCATTTCCACAAACTCTTTGCCGTTATATTTGCGCTCCTGCACTCCGGGATTATCGCCTGTATTCGAAGCCCACGGCAAACCTGAAGGATAATACTGTGTGCGTTGTATAGTAGTTTTTGTATTTGCCAGCCAAACTTCACGGTTATTTCCTAAATGATCAAGCCTGTAGTATTTATAATTCGGAATTGTTGCTGTAATAGTATCTGCAAATCCTTCAGAATTGTATATTCGCTGCAAGGCAGTTAACGTACTGTTTCCATTAAACGTATTATACTCCATGTTATCAATATAGGCCGTTCCGTTTTGGTTAATCGCATTAATCGTGTAAGTCTGGTTAATTACCTGCCCTGTAATAAGGGGGACTACCAGATTAGTTACCCGTGTAAAATACTCCGTTCCCAGCTTCCGCCCATCAGCAGCATAGCGGTTAATGATTTGATTGCCCGTGGAAAACTGAATTGTATCCGGCAAATTTAATATATTATATCGGATTGATGCAATTTTCCGGTCTAAATCTGTGGTCATATTTCCGTTTTTATCGAAATAGAATTCAGTCGCCAGATTTACTCCATTCTGATATTCTTTTACAGAGGCTTGATTTTGTGAGCCGCAGGCATCGGTAATTGATTTAACCTGATTACCGGTATAACTCATGGTTAAATAATCAATACATGTTTGAGACATTAAACGTGTGAGATTAATGATATTTCCCTGCTTGTCGTAACTGAAAACCTCGGGATACATAGCGTTGCTAGTCATCACGATTCCTGTTTGTACGGAATATGGAAATGCCACGGTTTGTGTGAGGCGGTTGAGGCCATCGTAGTCGTAATTATACAGGTATCGCGAGCCGTTGTTTGAGTAGGTGGCGCAAGAGATATTGCCATTGTAGCATGGAGTTGCCGGCAAACCGTTCAGGACATTGTAATAGATCTGCTCTTTGAATGCTCCGCTGCTGATATTGCTCACCCAATTGCGGATGTTGTAGGTGTATGATACAGTATCGGTCTGATTGTGGCGGTAGTTGGTAATCAGCCTGCCTAGCTCGTCGTAGGTATTGCTGGCAAGGGTAATTGTGTCACTTGTTGCCAATTTATATCGGGTATTAATCAACCGCTCTGCTTTATCATATGTATAACGATATACCTCTGGTATAACAGTTTGACCAGAAATATTATGTTCTTTACGGGCAGTCAATACTTTGCCAGTGAAGTCGTAATGATTATACGTAATATCATACCCATCCAAATGATTGGAGGCACGAGTCTGTACCACTCGCCCGTACTTATCGTAATACAAAGCGGTGGTGAGTCCGGTATTGATAACTTTATCTAATATATAGATTCGGGTTCCGGTAAGCAAACCTTTAGCAGAACTGTATTGACCATCATATCCACTTAGTGTAACAAAGGGGAGTGTCGCTTTATCGGCAGCAGTCACTGTTGACAAAACCAAATAATCATAGCTATCGTAAAAATTTACCGTTAACGGAGTTGCAGAGCAAAAATCAGTACAACTATAACCCGTGCCGTTGGTATAATTTTCAACAACTACGGTATTATAGTAAGTGGCTTTGAGTTGAACGCGGGTAGATGTAGTATTTAATAAGCCTGTATATATTACCCTCCCGAATGCATCGTATTTAGTCACTATCCAGTTGTTCTTAACCCGCTGGTTGCCATCCTGACTCATAATCATCCGTTGCGCTATATCATAAACCATACAAATGCTATCACAACCTGGTAAGCGTTTTACCACGTTATTTCCCCTTTCGTCGTATTTATACAGGTAAGCATACCGTTTAAGAACGCCATTGTCGTCACTTATAACCCCGGAAGGCAATGAGTCTGTAGCAATAGGAGGCAACACATAACTGAGTTGCTCCAGATCATTATACACATAGTAAGTATTCACTGCATCTGTACTGCTTTGCTTCATTACTACTTGTCCCAGCTTGTCCTTGTATTCGGTAGAACTCTTTCCATCTTCGTCAGTTACTATAGTTTTATAGAGCGAACCGGCGGTGTAATTACCTTGCCGTTGCAATTGGTTGCTGCTGTTAACAAAGAAGTAAGCCACTTCGCCGGCATCGGCTTGGTATAAAATGCTGTCATTCTTTTGGGCTGCATACCAACTTGCACCTTCACCGTATTTTCCCGTAACACGATTTAGAGGTGAAGGCTCAAAATCGGTAGTGGCATAAGGTTTAGCATCACCATTATAAAGAGTAGTTTGATTATTTGCAAAGGTTGCCGGGTCTACAAATGCTCCACTTCCCGCGTTGGTAATAGGCAACCAATGCCGGAACTCCCGCCCAAAGCTATCGTATTCGGTCAAACCTACCAAGTCGTTGCTGCTTGGGGTTATGGCTTTTTGCACGGTTTCCATGGGGCGTCCCAACCCATCGAAATACTGGATGGTTGTATTGGAATTGGAGCCGGAATTGGCATCGGTCAAGGTTGTAGGGCCCGACACAGGCGCTATGGGCACGGTAGTGACGATATAGTTTTGACCGGTTGTCTGCGCCAAAAGCCAAAACGGCATCCCAAGAAACAAAAGGATATAATAAAATGATTTCATATTTGTTAGTTTATAAAGTTCGTGAAATTTTGTATTTGTTTTAGTCAACTCTGACAGCGGACGTAGTCCCTGTCAGGGTTGAATGCCCATCATAATTTATACTTCGCTCTGATAGGAATTATTACCGGATCACCATCGGGCAATGAGCCTGAGGCTAATCGGAGATAACATCTCCCATTCGGTTCCACACGCAATTGATAGGTATCATATATCAAATTGAACGGCAGTGTTTGACTGTTTTTAGGCAACATTGAGGTTAATCTGATACGCCCAACGAGCTGCTCTTGACTCCAATCAATGGTCCGGTCATGCTGTACAACCATTTCAATCATCACACTATCGGCCATCACACTATCGGCTTTGATGGGCGTAAGGTATGAACTGAAAAACTGCCAACCTGCTTTTGTATTTACAGCAATATAACTGCTATCGGCCGATGCTTTTGCTGAAGCTTTTGCTAATTCTTTCGAATTGTTTTGTGCACTTAATTCTCCAAACCAAACAAGAGAAAGGCTTAAAAGGAAATATATTTTTGATTTCATGATTATTATTATAAATTGCATATTGTTAGTCTGATTGATAACTAATTAAAGATTATACGATAACGTTCCAGTATCTACAGCACTGCCAACAGGAAGAGAAGTTCCACTGACTATACTACAGTAGACACTACCACCGGGATTAAACGTGATATTCCAGGTTCTTCCACCGGTGGTATAAGAAATAGTACGAGCAACTGATGGTTGAAAACCTGCAGATACATTGGCAACATAGTAATTAGTCCCAACATTCATTGGAGAACTGGTGGGTAGAAATACTAATTCGAATATGACAGTACTCACCATTTTATAAAGACTGGTATATGGATATGCATAACCGGACATAGTAGTAAAATTGCCATAAACCGGAACCACACCAGAGATGATAGTGGTTGGTGTTGATGAAAGTCCGGTTGTATTATCGGTGATCATACACTGGATAGTTAATGTTCCGGGTTGAGAACAAATAAATGAAAACGATGTCGAAGTAGTATTCAAACTACTTGCTAACACGGTACCGGTGCTGTTTTTCAAGTACCAACTATAGGTATAACTACCTGATCCACCTGATACGCTACCCAGTGTAGCAGTACCTGTAGTCCCGTAAGTGTAACTTGTAGCTCCGGGAGTAAGCGTGGCTCCTGGTGTAAGATATCCTCCTTGATAACCATACCGATACTGATATTGCCCGATAATATTCTGATCATCGTTGCGTGCCAGATACAAGCGGTTGAATGTGTCGTACGTATAATTAGTTGTCACGCCTCGGGGATCGGTCATGGAAGTCATTCCTACAAGAGGTTGATATGTATAAGTGGACACCTGTGCGTTGGGAAGACTTGTCCGCAAGGTGTTTAACAGTGTCCGCATGGCGGCATCAGTAGTTTGCGGATCGTCCAGTTGAGGCTGTGTTATGCCATTTGCTGTCATCGCTGCCTGAACGGCTGTATAGGTACTGTTGGTAATTTGCGCCACCAGGTACTGAGAATTATAGCCCCAAAGGTAAACAGTATGGGTATCACCTGTTTTAGCTTCTTCCTGAATATTCCCGTGTATGTCATACTGGTAAAACGTCTGCCTGGTTTCTAAAGGGTTGCCCGCATTTGAAATCTGTACGGTCTGCGGTAAATAATAAGTGAAGGTGGACGAAGGACAAGGCGGAACAGTAGATGTATATAAAATATTAGTTTGACTTACCGGGTTACCGCTATTGGTAGTTGATAATTGTATAACAGGGGTCAGGATATGGGCGGTAGTAGCCATTGCCTGGCTGGTGGCATCAGTAGCCTCGCTTGTATAGGTATAGTTTGTTACCACCGATTCACCATGGCTGTTGGCCATAGTCTTTTGCGTAAGCATGTTGTTGGTATCATAACTGTTATAGTTTTCTTTGGCCGCAACGGTGATATTCCCGTGCTGGTCGTAATTAGTTACGCTCTTGCTTTGCGGGTAATAATCGTATGTGAACTCTTTTCGGGCGGAAACAAAATCAATACCGTATCCACTATTACATATAGCGTAGGATGTATAATAATCAATTAACTTTATATAATTATTTAACCTGGCCGCGTCATTCCGATACGTAAAATTCGTTTTCTGGACCGGCATGTCATTTTTTGTGTATTGGTATATTCCAATTGGCTTGCCACGTTCCCCTTCAAGCGTGGACATCGGAAAATAAGCATCGTCGCCCAATTTCCAGCCAATAGCCCCCGTAGGGGTAATATCGTAGTGGGATATGCCATTTAAATCGGGACCATAACTGGTGAAAAAATTGCGGGTGTACGAACCGTCTGCATTAACCTCCGCCACTTCATCATAACCGATATAAGAACCAACCCCATTGTAACTATAGGTAGTTAGTGAATTCAATGATGCCATTTGAATAGTAAACGTAGCGTCCCCTTTAAAATTAAGCCTATTAGTGATGTTAAATGTATAGGTTGGCATTCCGTTCAGTATACCGCTGGACTGTAATGAACTGGTATTACCCCCGGCAGTGTACCCTCTTTTATAGTAATATTTTTTGTCGGAAAGCAATGTGCCTGTTTTATCAAAACTCGTAATCTCTTTTATCCTGCTGCCGCCGGCATAAACATAGCCAAGTACCGTTAAGAGCGATTGTCTGCCTGTTGAAACAACCTGCGAATAATCATGCGCTTCCCAATTAAACCCGGTATAACCGCCCGTAGGGTAGATTATTTGGGTTAAAAGACCGGTGGTAACCAACCCAGGGTTTGTTTGCTTGGAACCGAAAATATCGTCAAGCGGTAAGCCCTGGACATTGCTATTATTGTAATAGCCCCAGTGATCCGTATAATTACCATCATACACTATGGGCAAGGAAGCCACATTGTTATAGCTGAACTGATATTGATCGATTACATTTGACGCATTGTCCAGCTCGGAGAAATTATTAAGTGTGAGGCGCTGCGTTGGCGATGTGCTGTATGCAAACTGGTACTGCCGATAAATATTATATGCACCATTTGAATTCTTCACACTATTTGAGATGACAATATTGTTCAACTGTTCCCATTTCAAATTATCGGTGCTATAGCGTAAGGGAGTATAGCCGGTTTGGTTGAGATCGTTCCAATTAAATGAGTTCGAACCAGTACCTCCGCCACTATAAATTTTATCGAGGTTTGGGTCTCGCAGGCAGGTTGCATCGGAAATATTAAAAGCAATCGTTTCATTGGGGCTTGTTATTGTACTCAGGTACATCGGCCATTGCAGAGTGCCGGTAACTCCGCTCCCATACCCTGTGACGGTGCCAGAAGATGTCCTGGTACACACTGTTCCACCTGTATAAGTGTCGCCTCCGCATGGTCCGCCCAATAAAACACCGCTATCAGTGGCGGTGCCGCTTACATCTTGGTTTACCTGGCTAAAGGATAAGTTTACCGTCGGCCAGGCCCTCTTGTAAGTAAAATTAACTGCGTTATTATTGGCATCAACAATACTAGTCAAAAGCCACGTAACGGCAGTAAAGCTGGCTGTTGGACTTTTATAGTCTGAACTAAATTCTATGCCCTCAGAACCTCCAAAAGTATATTTCGTTCCATCGGGTACCGTTAGCGTAAAACCTGAAAATACATTAGGCTGATAAGTGGCCTGGATTGTAATGTACGGAGCCTGCACACTAGTGTCAAATTGCTTGAATTTTTGGATCGAATTCACAACGTCCTGGGCATTTAAAAATCCATTAAAGGTAACCTTGATGTTTTGATCCGACTTGACCTGCCATCCTAAGGAAGTACCCGAATAATAGAAAGTGCCGCTATACCCCATAAAATTAAAAGAGAATTCGTCTGCTTGTACATCGTTTAACAATCCCACTACCGCGCCGCCCACTATGTTGGGCAACACATCCAGGGCTAACTGGGAGGGGTTATCCCAGTTGCTTGAATCTGCCATCTCCGCACCACCTGGCGTATTCGCATTCACAGGGTAATAACCATTTTCGCAATAATTCGGACAGTTACCCGGTGCTGTGGCGGTACCCGTTGAGCCGTTAGGATCATCTATTTGCCCGCGAATGGTCCTCGTGATAGCCCCAAAACTTTGCAGGTCCCATCCCAGGCCTACCCAGCCCGGATGTTGGGCCGGCTTCACAGAACCCGGGTGGTACCGTAGCGCGATGGGGACTTCGATATTGCCATACCTTAACGTATGGATAGGGATACTGATGTCCGGGACACCTGTAAATAAACTCACCGGGATTGCCCCGAATGTACCCAGGCTTGCCACATTGGGGCTCGCAGTGGTAGGCGGGGGGAGCGTTTGCGCCCATATATTATTCATGCAGAGCAAACATAAAATAAGTAATGTGTTTATTTTCATTCGTTTCATATATTGATTTTTTATCTGTGTAAATCTTTCTTTAATCTGTGAATATTATTTTTATTTCTTCACCACATTCAGCCTCATCACCATATCGTCCACATGCACGTAGAGCGAATATACGCCCGTTATCAGGCTGCTCATGGGTACGGTGCTGCTGTTAAATCCTTCGCTTAAGTTCTGTGGTGCAGTTTGGCAAAGCGGGATGCCGATATTGTTGTGTACAGTAAACCACACTTTGGCGGCACGGGTTAAAGTATAACTGATATTCAAATTATCTATTACAGGGTTGGGCATCAGTTGTGCTTCGGTAAAAACAGAAGCGGCATCCTGTTTGACATCCGGTTTATCCGCAGATATTGAGTCCGTTTGAACTTGTGAGGTTTGCAGGTCGGGTGGATAGAAAAAAGAAGTACTAAACACGGTGGTATCCTTCATGCTTTCTCCGTTTTTATCTTTAGTATCCCCTTTCCTGCTCAGGGTGGTTTTAATGCTTTCGAACACCGGATAACGTATTCCTTTAGCATACCAGGAATAGGTATCCAGTGTCATTTCAACGCTGTCCTTGCCTGTTTCGGTATAATGACGAAGCGTACGTACCCGCAAGGCTTTCTTTACCGTTTCAAATTCCGGGAGTTTTATGTCCCCTTCGGCATCCGCCATGATACGGGTATATCCCTTTACTCCCAGTGGTAAACGATTGCAGTATTCACCAACACCCGTAAAGTAACTGAACAATGTATCACCAAAAGCGAATGGGAAATGCATTCGCAGTTCGGGAACTGTGTATTGCATATAAGTAGTAGAGTTTTCGTATCCTACTGCTTGCAGGCTGTCCATTTGTTGGCGAAAATAGTATCGTGTATTGTGTTCCAGGCCGCAAAGATGGGTCATATCGGTGGAGTCGGGAATAAAATAATTGAGGGAATAGTTCTCATTGATGGGCTGGACTGTACTAAAGTCCCAATTAAGCCCCTTACCTGAACTCCCGGGGTCTTTAAATTCCACTTGTTGTTTTACCAGTTGGTCGGCTGCACGGTAGGCATTCCGTTTGCTGGTAAGTCTTTGTGAATTCTGTGCCTGAAGGCTTATTGCCATTAAGAAAATAGAAAATAGGGGAAGTGTAATTTTTTTCATGCTTCTATTGATCGGTCTTAGTGTATATTATTGCCATTCTGTGGCAGAGTTTGTTTTTTCCTAGTCGAAAAGTCAGGCTGCAAATTTAGTAATGCAAAATACATTGCCCGTAGCGAAATAATATAGCACGTTGTGTGGTTTTTTTATCATTCATTTTTATTGAATCAATTTTATAAACTAGTACAGTCAGGTTAATAAAGCAAAATTCAAGCTTAAACTAATCGCTGCAAATAAATTAAGCTTGCAGGCTATTTTTAAACGCTTATAGATTTGACATCTGGAGGTGTTTTAAATAACCTTCCAAAGAAATGCTAAAATACAACTGAATGGTTTTTAGGGTGATATTATTACATTCGCCTCGATATTCTTAAAATTAACATTGCAAATGTAGCGTATATTGATTAATTTGAATAGGCCAAAATGTATTAAATGTAGGTGTGTTATGTGTTATATTTTAATAAATGTATTGATTTTATCATATAGGCCACTTAACTTCTTTTCATATTTGGAAATATATGTAAGGTTTAATTCGAGTTTTACAAATGAAAGTGTTTATTACTACTTCACGATTTCATTATTAAAACGATATTGAATCAAATACAATTTGCATATGAAATATATGGCTAACAATGCGACAATATCTCTGAGTTAAAATAGTATAGTTTTAAAAAGATGTCTATTTGAGGTAATTTAAATGTAGGTAGGGTCTGCTGAATAACTCCAGAGGAGTTACCTGTGCATAACCCCCGAATTTATTCGGGGGATGAAATCACTTATAGAGACAGAACTCCAGAGGAGTTTCCCATTGATTATAAGGACTTTTAATATCATTGGGGAACTCCTCTGGAGTTCTGTTCATTCTTCTTTTGCTTTACCCCCAGATAAATCTGGGGGTTATTCATAGGAAATCCTTACAGGATTTTTAATTATAAAACAAATTGAGTGCATAAGTTTTAAACTAAAAATAAAAAAACCTTGTACCAAACAATAAAAAATGCTTTGTAATTATATATTAATCTGAAATATAACTCTTTTTCAGAAGACCCAAGGTATACTTTTTGAAGCTATGATTCAACCAGTAAAAAAAATCATAACCAATCGACATCTGTGTACCTACTTATAATAGAGCCAGCAATAGAGTAGTCGTTTAAATTTTAAACCCTCTATTTTCTCCCTGTTTCAGTTTTGGGTTAATCCCTAAATCTTTTCGAAACTCTTGATACTTCTTTTTGAACCATTCAGTTATTTCTAAGTTATCGACAAACAATCGAAGTCGACTTGGCTCAGCACTGTCTTTTTCTATTTTAGCGATAGAGTGATTAGTTTCAAATTCACGTTGGTACTCTGGAGAATAAAGTCTTCCTTTAAAGCCTACAGGTTTCATTGTAAGTATCTTCTTTGTCAATTCTTCGGAAAAACCTATAGTTTTGCAGAGATTTTCAATATTAAGTATATCTCTTATATTCGGAAACAGGTCATATATTTTTATGAGTTCCTTACGGAGTTTGTCGGTAGTCCTTGTATATTCAGTCTTTAAGGTGTGTACCTGCTCGTTTACCTGCTTGACTTCCGTTTTGAGATTAGAGTTCTCTGTTTTTAGGTTTTCTATTTCCTGTTGTTGTTTATTTACTTTGGAATTGTCAAAAACAGAACTGATACCTTCCATGGCGGAAGTAGCTACATTCACTGCTGTACTTTTAAGCTTCTCAGTTTTAATTTCGCTCTTGATTTTGGACAGCTCTTGGGTTACCTGTTCCTGCTGCTGGAGCAAGTTGCCTATATTCTCCTGCACACTTTCTGTCTGTGAAAGTAAATCACGATAATACTGCGAGGTAGATAGATGTTTAGCTTGTGAACCTTCAATACCACGATGCAATCCGTATACCTGCATCTTCTCTGCATAACTATTTTGATATTCTTTGAGCTTTACACGTGACATTACATCATCGGCACAAAGGCGAACATTGTCTACGCTTTTCTTGTGGTATTTCTTCTTTGTGGTGGATTGCTCCTGTTTGGCTTTTCTTCGCTCTCCGGTGGTTATGGGCACTATGGTAGCGTGAATATGTGGGGTTGTTTCATCCAAATGCAATACTGCAGAAACAATATTCTCTTTTCCATAGGTTTTCTTTAGCCATTCCAGATTATCCCTACACCAGTTGTCAAGTCGTCCACTTGACTCGATTTTCTTCATATCATCAGGGCTACCGGCTAGGAGAATACGAATTGTCCGGACTTGGTTCTTTCCGATCTTACGAGTCAGACCTACATTGTGTAACCGGTATTGAATAGCGTGTGTGCGATTTGTTACACCTTCAGGAAACTGAACAAGTTCCTTGTTAAGATATGTTCGTGTAGGGTCGGCATTCTTTGGGGAGATGGTGCGCTCTATGTGGGCAGACATCCCGGTGTCCGTGCCTGAGGTTTTTTCTAAATGGAGAACTGCATAGCCCATATTCGTAATTTTGTTGGTTAATTGGTTGGTTTGATTGATTGATTGTTTGTTGGATTGTTGGTTAGTTGGTTTGTTGGTTTGTTGGTTTGTTGGTTTGTTTCTGCGTTTCTAAAATCGAAGATTTTTTCTTGGGTTTCCAAAGGGGCTTGCCCCTTGGCTTAGTGGGCTTTTTTAGTGTAGTGCAACGAAGCGTAAAAAAAAGCCCTAATAAGCTAGGGAAATTATTGTATAATTTCCGTTACCGGCTGCGTGCTGCCCATTAAAATCGAGAATAGTATAAAAGCAGACCCAAAGTCTGCCTATAACTTCATCCTTTTGGTAAGTTTTTTTGTTTGTATTTGTTCTCCCTCTTGGACTTGTTCTCCCTCTTGTTTTGTTATTAGCTTGTTTTCTGGCAATTTATTTTGGAACAGACTAACTTTTTCCAACAACTTTTTTCCACATAGAAAATCATTTACATCTTTGTAATCCTTGTAATGTGTCGACTGGTCTGAAATCTTTGACCCGTACCTTTTGAGAATTTCATTAGTCGAGTGTATGCCTGCTTGATCATTATCCAGGTAGCAGTAGATTCTCTTGTACTTTTCGAGTCTATCAAGCATCTTTATTGTGTTACTCACAGAGTTTAAAATAAAGTAATCCTTTTCTTTGAATATGGATTGGTCGGGATTGTGGCGTAACTTCAAAAACAAATAAGAAAGAAAGTCGATAAAGCCTTCAAAAACACAACACGATGATTTGCCGTTATCAATGATTGTTATTGCCTTTGGAGCAATGCACCCCTTAAAATATTTATTCTGTGTATCATATCCGCCCCATTCGTTAGGAAATGCGATGGCAAAATAAGGCTTGAAGTTGCACTTATAATAAATCTCCTTACAATACTGCTGTGCCAAACCGGTGGGAATCATTCTTTCATTAAGATATTGAATTAAGGCTGTATTCACTAATGGCTTTAGCACAATATCTTCCAATCCTTCAAAAGATTCTTGCTGGCGAAAAGAAAAAGAAAGCGGTTTGATAAATGGTATCTTATCTTCAATAGATTTTAATGCCTGGGCAACACTATCTGTCCTATGTAGCATCATCGCCAGTTTAATGATATTACCTTTTTCATCATTGCCGAAGTCGTGCCACAGGTTCTTATCCCGGTTTACTTTGAATGATGCTTCGCTCTCAACCCGAAATGGAGACATATACCAAAGGCTGTTGCCTTGTCCTCTAAGTGGAGTAATACCGTAACTTTGGAGATATTCTTCAAGGACTATTTTTTTTGCTTGTTCTGCATTCATAATGACAAATTGAAATGTGAATAATCTTTTTCTTTTCGCCAGCAAAAACTCTTTGTGGCGAAATAGGGATTTATATAGGTTTAGTTTACTTTGTATATATAGAAAACAGAATAAACTAAACCACCTGTATGAATTGAATTTGGAAAGGTTTACTTTACTCTATACTATATATACCCGGAATAAACTAAACCACTTTTATTGATACCCATTAGTAGTGAAAATCCGGATTATACTTGTACTTTTTCCCTTCTTGCACAACGATTCGCTTATTAGTCAGAAACACCTTTAATCCAATGATTTTATTTCTGCCATATTTATACCCGACTGATTCGTAAGCTTTCTGTAAAGAGTCGATTAAAGTGCTGTAATTCTGTTCCTCATCCTGTGCAAAAGCAACTTCCAATGCTTGGCGGTGTTGCTGCTCCGTGAGAGCCTTATAATCAAATCCTCTTTTAGGTGCTGTTTCATTAGGTTGGTAATCCTCAATCAATTCAGGGAGTGCTAACTCATTAATTCTAAAAGCAAACTGCTCAAACTCTACAGCTCGCATATGTACAGATGAAACAATACTTATATCCTTGTCAAACTCATCTTTGGCTATCTGCAATATTGTTTCTGATTTATTATTCAGCTCCGTACCGATATGACCACGTGAATTATCATCGCCTTTGTTTTGGTGCAACACAGTATGAATATGAATCTGCCGTTCATCTGTCCACTGCATCAATTTGGATATAAGGGTAGTGGCTTCACTTGGAGAATTTATGTCATACGCCAAATCCCTTATACCGTCAATAATGACAAGTCCTAAGCCTTGCGTTTGATATATCGCTTTCTCTATGATGGCAATACGCACTTCAGGCGTGAACTTTCGCAAGGCGAGAAATTCGAGTTTATCAGGCTGTCTGTTTAAAGGCAGTTTAGCCAACATTAAAATACGTTCCATTACCCGGATACAGTGGTAAGGGCTTTGTTCGGTATCTACATACAAAATATTGGACTTATTCGGGGGAAATGTGGCACGATACCGAAGTACCGTACCGTTTACCATAGCAGCTGCTACAATAGCACAAACATTAAAGGTTTTCTTACTCTTTGCTTTTCCTGTCGATGCGCTGAAATTTCCCAAGGTGCCTATTACTGAATCACCAATATTTAGTACTTCCTGAGGTTCTGTAAATTCATCGGTTACACGTAGCCGTGCACTTTCCCAAAGGATATTTATATCCTTTTCGGAATTTTGTTCTTTTGTAGTTACCATAGCCTTATCCCCTGCCTCCTGTTTTACGACCGGCCAATTCAATGGCAAGCTGAGCATCAACTATAATTTTACGCCCTATCTGCGTAATAGCACGATCTATCTTTCCGCCTTGTTTTATACGGTTAGCTGTGGGTATACTGCACCCGAAAAGTTTAGCAATACCAAGTATGCCGTAAACATACTTTTTAGTTGTATCTACGGTAACGGTCGGTTGCTGTACGTCTGTCGCTGGGGAGTTCTGGTGAAGAAACAAAAACTCTTCACCTGTCATTTGCCAAAGGGGCTTTTGCTTTAATTCTTTAATATTCATACTTTACAATGTTACGATTAAACGATAGCCTTGTACTTCGGCTGTGATGTTCGAACATTGCAAAAATAGGATGGAATGACCCTGGAGTGAAGATGGAAAATTCAAAAATAAATAAGTGCTATTTCTGAGATAATCAAAGAAATAGCACTTATTAAAAGTCACAAAACATGGTTGTACCTTGGTGGGTGATAGAGAATGAGACTATATGGTATGATGTTTAAATATTTCGTCAACATTATTCGCAAATAACGTATCATCATCGGTAGCGTTATCACTAACAACATCCCTATATCTTGATGAGTAGTTTGATTCATCTTTTCCCAGCCTGTGAAGAATCACATTTATCCAATAATTTTTTACTTCTTTGTTTTTAATACAAGTTGAAAATTTATGTAAAACATAATAAGCCCTTTTTATTGCTGATTTTTCTATTTTTAATGGAGAGTATAATTCCAATAAATTTATGGATTTATAGAACTCCAATTCTGACAGACTCTCAAAAAGAATTCCATCACTGAGTTTGTATACCGAGTAAACTAACCCCATGGGAAAATAGGAAGCTAAATCAGAATTCTCAATAAATGTTTTGTATTTTTCGGTCTCTTTAAAATTATCTTTTATCTCATTGAATAGATATTTACTGAACACATAAATTTCAAAGTGATAATCATTTAATAAAAATCCATATTGATCATAAAAGGTTGACTTATAATATTGATCTCTGCTAGGTATTTCCAACTCAATTCCTAAGATAATTTTCAACTCTGAATTTGATAACGCATTATAATGGGGATGCCTTGTTTTGTATGTGTTTAACATGAGCTCTTCTCTTTTATATTGTCTGAAAAAGTTCTTATGTTTTTCATATAGCTCAATTATTTCAATTGCAACCTCCCTCAAATCGTTCAAAATTTCAATTCTTTCATCACTTAATACTTCGGGTGGATATTCTTCTATTATTTTCCATTCGGTGATGCATTTCTCATAACCGGTTCGAAAAACATCTTGAGAATCATAATTAAAATCTGTTCCTTCAGTATTTAGTTCTTTTATCCAATACTGCTTAATGTCCATTAGTATAAAATGTAACATTGACTGTACAACTTCTTTTTTCATAAACCTATTTTTTATAGTTGGTTAAATTTGCTCATTGCATTAGCTTTAATATCATCGGCAACGTCAATATAAGGTTTCATTGCCTTGTAATCGCTGTGCCCTGTCCATTTCATGACCACCTGAGCAGGAATACCCAACGATAGGGCATTGCAGATAAAAGTCCGACGTCCTGCATGTGTTCCCAGTAGTGCATATTTAGGTGTAACGGTATCTATACGTTCATTGCCTTTGTAGTAAGTTTCCCCAACCAGCTCGTCAATTCCGGCTAATTCTGCCAATTCTTTCAAGTAGTCATTCATTCGTTGATTACTAATAACCGGGAGTGCTTTATGCTCTTCAAAATGCACATCTTTATATTTCTCTAGTATGGCTTTGCTGTGATTGTTCAAATCAATAATAAGGCTGTCAGCCGTTTTTATTGTAGTGACTTCAATATGTTCCGGTTTAATATCGCTACTTCTCAGATTATGAACGTCCGAATACCGCAAACCGGTAAAGCAACAAAACAAGAATACATCACGCACGCGCTCCAAATATTGCTTTGTTTCAGGTATTTGATATTCACGCAATTTGGTAAGTTCTTTCCACGTAAGAAAAATTACCTTTTTAGGGGTGTTCTTTAGTTTAGGTTTGAATGTATCGTAGGCTGTGTTTTGATTATACCCCTTTTTGGAGCTCCAACGGAGAAACCACTTCAAAAAACCAATTTGTTTGCCGATAGTACTGTTTCGCATATCTTTTTTGTCTCGAAGATAATCGACATAGTCAGTCAGCTTTGACTCATCAAAAGATTCAAAAGACAGAGTTGAATCAAAGTCTTTTAAATGATTTTTGGTCGCTGAAAATTTTTCGTAAGTAGAATCTGTCCAGTTGTTTTGTTTTCCGCACTCTTTAACGAATTCATCAAAAACGGTTATGAAATCAGTATTTAACTTTTTTGGCTCGTTCTCAGCCTCCAAGATGGGAGTGTGTTTGGCGTTAAAGACTTCCTTAATCTGTGTAGGAGTTGGCACGATATTTTGCACCTCAAATTCTTTAAAAATATTCTGAATTTCGGTGTAATACTGTAATAAATTGGAATTAATTTCAGATGCGCTTTGTTTGAGCTTATTGGTACAGCCATTTTTAATACGCTGTTTGTCACTATCCCATTTGGATACATCAATACGATAGCCCGTTGTAAACTCTATACGCTGACTAGAAAACACTACACGCATACGGATAGGGACGTTCTCCACTACCGGTACACCGTTTTTCTTTCGGCTCTCTAAGGCAAAAATGATATTTCTTTTTATATTCATAATCGGGTGTAATTAAAATCAACACCCAAAGATACACCCAATATTTGAGATATGCAATGATATTCCAAGAAATTTAATTAAAATCAATTTTGTAATAACTTGTTTATTAGCACATAATTGCGTATTTATGATCTTATGTGATTCTATAGGTGATAGAGCCTTCCTCTCCGCAAAAAGGATAAGTCAAAAAAAGACTTCCAAAAGCCAAACCCTACAAAATCAACGTTTTGTAGGGTTTTTTCATCTACCTACCTTGTAATTTTGTTGTTAAATAAGACAAATTTTAGCCATAATTAGACAGTCTTTTAGGACTAAATCGTGACCTTTTTTGAAAATCAAAAACAGGTCACAGAAAGTCCTCTTTTGGCATACAATTGACATCAATTGTCTGCACTGCAATTATTTCATTTTCAATCAATCAACTAGTTTTGTAACGATTAAAAAATGAAATTATGAAGAGTACATTTAACGTCCTTTATTACTTGAAAAGGAATGCAATTCGAAAAGATGGTAGTATGCCGATTATTACCCGTATTACAGTAGATGGTATCATTGCGCAATTCAATACTAAGTTAGAAATCCAACCTGCGAGTTGGAGTGTAAAAACGGGTAAAGTTATCGGACATTCATCTGATAGCAAGCAACACAATGCTCAATTAGAGGACATCAAGGCTTCCCTTCATGGTATTTACCATGAACTTCAACGGAAAGACAATTATGTTACAGCTGAGAAGGTGAAAAATGAGTTTCTAGGGATTAGCGAACATCATGAAACGCTTTTGGACCTCTTTCAAAAGCATAATGACGATGTCCTGAAACTGATAGGTATCAGCAAATCTCCTGCTACCTATCAAAAATATGAAGTCACACGCAAGCATCTTCAAAAATTTCTGCAACTCAAATATCAAATATCTGACATTTCGCTCAAAGAAATTAAACACATGTTCTTATCCGATTTTGAGATATATCTTTTGACAACAGCTGGTTGCAATGCAAATACTACTGCTAAATTTATGCAGTTCTTCAAACGTATTATTCTTATTGCCCGCAATAATGGTTTAATTTCTATTGATCCTTTTGCAAATTACAAAATTCGCATTACAAAAGTTGATCGAGGTTATCTCACCCAAGAGGATGTAGAAAAGATATTGAAGAAACAATTTACGACTAAACGGTTAGAGCTGGTTCGTGATATTTTTATATTCTCCTGCTTTACCGGACTTTCCTATATTGATGTAAAGAATCTAACGGATAAAAACATTCGGACTTCTTTCGATACAAATCTATGGATAATGACCAAACGTCAAAAGACAAAAGTACAATCCAATATACTCCTATTGGATGTTCCTAAAATGATTTTAGATAAATATAAAGGAAAATCACCCAACAATCAGTTGCTTCCAATTTTAAGCAATCAAAAAATGAATGCTTACCTCAAAGAAATAGGTGATGTTTGTGAAATAGAAAAAGAACTAACGTTTCACTTAGCGAGGCATACTTTTGCCACAATTGTGAGCTTTTTAATTATTCAGCTCATTTCAAGCAACTTGCAATTCGAAAAATCTCAATAGGTAATGGATAAGTAACGAGCTAAACACGTTGGTCTGCTTTGATTTGCTGCTGGTCAAATAACTCTTTGACAAAGGTAGAAAAAGATTTTAGCTATACAATACACTAATCCTCTTTAGTGATATGCTCGTACATTTTTTATTGTTTCATTAATTTAAACCAAGCACTTTTTGATTTTATAATTCATCTAAAGGATTTTGGGAAAGTGTTGTCAAGAGGTTCTAGTAAACATATTCATAGGAATCATTTTAAAGACACTCACATGACAGATATTATTAAGTGACAACATGGTGAGATAAACAACAAGTCAGATGCTTTGAGAGCTCAGAGATCCAAATAAGCACTATTACGAGAAGAAGATATTACGACGAGAGCGGTTCTTAATGCCTAGTCGTTAATTCTAGTCTTTCTTTTCTATCAATTCAATCAGTCTTTCTTTACTTGGCAGAACTGTCTGATATTTACTGGCAAAGATTTGTTCGTTGTTTTCAGGAAGTGTATACTGAACTACTGCTTCACTTTTGTCCTGACACATAATTAATCCAACGGTCTTGTTTTCATCTGTAAGACGCATTTCTCTGTCATAGTAATTTACATACATTTGCATTTGTCCAATATCTTGGTGTCTCAGTTCTCCGATTTTTAGGTCAATAAGCACAAATGATTTTAATATTCTGTTATAAAAAACTAAGTCAATATGAAAATTCTTTTCATCGATGGTTATTCTTTTCTGTCGGGCCACAAATGTAAAACCTGTACCAAGTTCCAATAAAAAATGTTCCAGTTTGTCAATTAATTTTTGTTCCAAATCACTTTCGGAATAATCTGATTTTTCGGGTAACCCTATAAATTCAAGAATATATGGGTCTTTAATTGCATCTTGCGGTTTTTCAATCACAAGTCCCTGCTCTGACAATTTCAAAACACCTTCTTTGTCTCTGCTTAGGGCTAATCTTGTGTTTAAAGCACTATCATATTGTCTTTGTAATTCTCTGAGACTCCAATTATTTTTTGCGCATTCAATTTCATAAAATTTTCGTTCAGACACATCCTCAATACGCATGAGTTTTAAATAATGAGACCAACTTAGTCTAAAGTCATTTACAGATTGAATATCTATTATGTCAGATTTAGCAGACAGTGTCTGCTGTTTTCCGTAAATGCTATAAAAGTTCTTCATTTGCTGCAAGTTAGTGACCGAAAAGCCCAACCCGAATTCTTTTGTTAGTTTGTTTGATAATTCTATCAAGATTTGTTTTCCGTATTCAGCACGTTCACTTCCATTTTGTTCTTCTACCACAATCAACCTTCCGATTTCAAAATAGGTTTCAACCATAGTTGCATTTACAGTTTTGACAACTTTGTTTCTAGCAAATTTTAAAATTTCCGAGATTCTAGAATAAAAATCGTTGTTGTATTTGTTCGTTTTTGACATAATATCTTTTTGTTTTTCGCAAAGATAATTCATTTTTTAGACAATGCTGCCATGCTTTTAGTTCAATAAATCTCATTTGAGATAAACTCCATTGGAACATTTTTTTCTAAATTCAAGAATTTACGAATAAGAAATTCTCAAATTGGTAAAATTCCATGCTGAAAAGTGGTAAAACCATTTCCCGGCATAGAATTTTAAAAATAGCACTCATTATCGAGAATTATTCTTCTAAAGCACCAACTTCGGCGGTGCTTTTCCCCCTGAAAGGGCAAGTAATTTTGAGCTGCTGAAAGAATTTCAAGCAGCTCAAAATACAACTTGCCATTTGCTAAGTGCAAATACAATTAGCTTTATTTACTGTATGAAAATTTATCGTATTGAGATGAAAAATGAGAGTGCAAAATTAGTTTTGCCTTTCAACTTATACGAAAGCTGTATGTAAGACAAACGTAGACATACTGTGCCAGACTAAGACAGTTTGAAAAAGGGACTGATTTAATGTTTTTATTTGCATTAAATATTGATTAAGAACTTTCTTGTCAACAATAACTCATGATAGATTAAATGGTAATTTGAATTGTTTCAAGATTAGTTTCAAGATTAGTTTCAAGAAGTATTATAATCTCGAATACTTTTAATCTTACATATAAGTCAACATAAATTTTTAAGAACGAGACAATCAATCAATCAATCAATCAATCAATCAATCTTTATTGGAATAAATATTTGATTAAAGCAACAAAACAACTCATATTTAAATACATATAAAAACAACACATCATTTATTTAAAACAACTATGGCAAAGCAAACTAATGTCCCAAAAGTGGATGAAGATTTTATGAGAGAAGTAATTTCTCAGGGTTTACCTATGAAACAAGATACTACCATCGAAAACGACCGTACAACTATCATCGAAGAAAATGAATCGGCAATTGAAACTCCCGATGTCATTGGAGCTCTAAATGAAGAGCAAGCTGAGGGAGTGGACTACTGTGAGACTTACTTCGAGAAAGTGGATCTAAGCTACCGAAAAAGCATCTGCATCGCTAAAGAAACTCACTCAACCCTTTTGAAGGTTGTCAATATGATAGGTGGACGTAAAACCAACCTTAGCAGCTATGTGGAAAATATCATCCTACAGCATCTTGAAAATCACAAAGAAGAAATCAATGAACTGTATGAAAATGGATTCAAAAGGCCAATATTGTAGTAAGAAGCATACTGTGGGTAAAAAATCTCAATTGATCCCGATAGCGAAAAACAATGTCATGCTAGGTGCAAATTGAAAGATCGATTGAAAAGTCCATTACATTTAGTCAATCCAACGAGAAATTAATTTTCGTTGGATTTCAAATATTATGGACAAAAGAGTAGATGCTTCTTTTTCCCTCACACGAAGTGTAAACATGTATTTACTGCACGAAGTGCTAAACAACCAGAACTTCTTTTAGCGGATAAATTATTTTATTCATGCGGCAGCAAATAATTTAAACGCTGAATGTAGTTTATCCGTCGTCCCTATTCAAAAACAGTTTGCCTGTTTTTTCTCTTTGTTTCAAGAAACTATGTCTCTAAAAACAGGCATATTGTTTTGGGGCATTCATTTCAAGTTCAACTTAAAACTTAAATTGCAAATGTTTTTAAATGTTGGAAAGCAGGAAATAATTTTTGCGTTTTCCAATCTATAAAGAAAGTAAGAATAATTTACAAAAAATTATTCTTACTTTTCAACATTATCAAACTCTATCACAACGCATTTTTTTTGAGTGGATACCGGGACTCGAAGTGTCAGGCGAGAAAAAAATGGGTTGTGTCCACTGTCCCTATTGGAAAACCTGTTGTGACTTTTATGCTTCCACCAAAAAGGAAACACTCATAAAAGTCATAAGTGGTTTGCAGGGCATTATTCTCTGGTTGCCGGAACGGCTGAAAACTCGCATTATTTTGAGTAAAGGCACCTTATCATTCTTCTATAGGAGCTAGGTCGGGGTTAATTCGTCGCAGGGGGAAAAATATACCATTGGAAATGCGTTGGAAAAGGGCATGGGTGGATTAGGTGTGTAATGAAACAGGCGTTGGGGAATGAAATGGAGCTTTACTGGCTGTTTGTGTGAGGATTTATTTGTGCGAGGATTACAGCCGTTAAGCGAAATGGAATGACTGCTTGGATTGTGGAATGGAGCGACTAAACCACCTATGATGTGCGGTGCTGAGGTGGGTGAAATATCCACTGAGCGCAATGGAGTGAAGGGTGGACGGAAAGTGAGGCACGAACGACGTCCTCCGAAACGGAATGAGTAAAGAGAATGAACCGACCACAAGCACATGGAAATAAAACTCGACCTATTTTTTGATACTGCAACAACTATTGGGTGGTGGGGAAATCTTGAGGTCTTCGGGCTGCATATCGGGGCAAATTGAGGACCATTGATGAGAATGGTAAAGATAATCCCATTGCTAATCTGATGATCTCAATCTTAGCAACTGTATGTGAAATGGAGCGGAGTCAAATACGAGAACGTCAATTGGAAGGGGTACGTATTGCAAAGCTTAAAGGTATTTACAAAGGAAGTCTTCAAGGTACAACAGAAGACGTATTTGCATTTTTATCAAAACCCAAGAATAGAAAAGCTCTTGATTATCTGAAAAAAGGGTATAAACTAAATGATGCTGCGAAACTGTCAGGGGTTCATATCATTACGATGACAAAAATAAAGAAATTAGGTATGCAAATAATTGATTGTTTTGATTTTAAGTTTATTGTACATATTAAATAAGACCAGCAAAGAAATCGAATTTAAAATTTTATTTTACACAAGTAATGTTAACAAAGAAAAGTAGTCTTTTCGAATATATTCAGATTTTTACAAACTGAATATATTAACCCATTTTGCAGCCTAAAGTATACAAATTGATAAAGAAAGTCCCTTTTTGAGTGAGAAAAGAGGTCATTTATTTTGTAAATATCTGAAAAACAAATACCGCATTTTTCTGAATGCTTTGTGGTGCCCATATTAACATTTCTCAATATCATATTTTATCTATATTTACCAAATAAATTGAGAATCAAACATGAAAAAATCTGTAGTGCCCAAATAAACTTCTAAATTATCAATATCCCTGGGCAACCAATGACTTGTAATTAAATAGCTGCAAAATGGGTTAATTGTCTAATTCAAACTCACATACAACTGATTCGTTAACTCTTCATAGACATTTTGTGATGTCTTATCCGAATATATGACCGTCATAATTCCATCAAAGTAACATTCAAGCAAACGATAAGAATTTTTCAGGTATAAATCAAAAAGATAATCTGTCATCGTACCGGAATTATCATAACAGAATGAAACTTTAACCCTAAGCTTGCCATTAGACATGTTCATTTCAAAGTTGCCAATATGTAAACCATAGTTTAAGTAGGTCAAAAACTCCGATACTTTTAATCTATTCCCTTTAGGAATTTCTGATGGGAAATAGGTATAAAGTGCAACATAGTGAGGTTCTTGTTTTTGCAATGTATCAACAACATCAAAATTTCCTTTTTCTGTTTGAAAAACCATCTTATAACAATAACCATCACTGCTCTCTTCTATTAACTCATAATTTAAGTTCTGATTCTCAATAAGATTTTTTAGTATATCTTTTTCCATTTTCTCCATTTGTTTGACATTTTCATTTTTCTCACTCTTATTGATTCTAGACCATTGTATAAACAAAAGAAATAGTATGGCTGCAATTAAGCCTAAAATACCCATAATTTATTGGTTTGTTATTTAATAAAGGCACCTATAGTTATTGTCTTAGCCTGGTTATCAATCAATATCTTCCCGTATTTGGACAAAGCACTCTGACCGAATAGCAAAGGAGCCTTTTTGTTATTGATCACTGAAGCAGCAACATTATGTAATATATAACCACCTATCTCCACTTTTCGCAAAATGATATTTGTTCCAATTTCTATTTCTCCATTCGCAATCTGAAACCGTTGAGAACCGAGTATATCAGACTGTTTCATATACCCATTTTTCAGCATAAATTGAACTTCGGTTTGTGAAATAGATATATCGCTTGCTCCGGTATCGAACATGAAATTCAGAGGCAGTTCATTGATTTTACAGGCTAATTCATAAGTACCGTCACTAATATTTTTCATCGGAATAATAAAGGATTGTT
>Ga0302280_1000797_pt1 | contig 27396 bp, 24 predicted proteins | sample III_Fen_E1_1_FD_198771 | JGI IMG/M metagenome (GOLD analysis project Ga0302280, IMG submission 198771) | Peat permafrost microbial communities from Stordalen Mire near Abisko, Sweden - III_Fen_E1_1 | ecosystem: Environmental > Terrestrial > Soil > Wetlands > Permafrost | place: Sweden: Abisko... | reverse complement strand
TTATACTTCTTCTCTTTGTTCAACTTATACTTCTTCTCTCTGCTCAGGCTGAGAGTCTTCTCTTTGTTCAACTTATACTTCTTCTCTTTGTTCAACTTATACTTCTTCTCTCTGTTCAGGTTGAGAGTCTTCTCTTTGTTCAACTTATACTTCTTCTCTTTGTTCAACTTATACTTCTTCTCTTTGTTCAACTTATACTTCTTCTCTTTGTTCAACTTATACTTCTTCTCTTTGTTCAACTTATACTTCTTCTCTTTGTTCAGGTTATAAATTTTCTCTTTGTTTATCTGAAACCTTTTCTTTTTCTTTAATTTATATTTATTATTTTTCTTTAATTTCAATACCTTTCTTTAATTCTGTTTTTGTTTATTATGTTTTTAAGTATTTATCCTTTTCTTATTTAAACTATTTTTTAATCTAATTTTTTTTGTTTTAATCTTTTTCTTCTTTTTCTTTTTCTTTTTTTCTTTTTGTTTTTATATCCTATTCTTTTTTATGGATGTCATCGTCATCCATATTCATGTCTTCATCTTCACTATTATTTTATTTTTCTCTTTTTATTTTCTCTTCAATATTTTCTTATTTATATATTTTTATTTTAATGAGCTAATGGCTCTTATTTTCTCTTTAAATTTTATTGCTTCTTTAAACTTTTTCTCTATTATTAATTTTAACCCTATTAACTTTTTCCTTTTTAAATTTATCTTATTTAACATTTATTTCCTCTTCATCTATGAACATATCACTTTCCTCTTCTTCTTCTTAAATTTAATTTTAATTTTAAAATGGATATTCTTCTTCCTTTTATTACTTAGATATTTTATCTTCACTTTAATGAGATTACACAGATTTATTTTATTCTCTTTTATCTTCTCTCAGCTCCTTTGGCTTATTTATATCCGACTATTCTTCTAAGTTGCATTTCATGCTTCCAAAAGAAAAATTATTTTTTTGAAGGTGTATTTTTTTTTAATATATTTTTTCAGGCTAATAAGTAAAATTTTAATAATCCAAACCATCCTATTTTTTAATTCCGTATTTCTATTTATCATTTTTCCTATCATAAATGTTATCTGTCAGACATTAGTGCTCACGATAGAAAAAATCTGTTGTTTTTAAAATTGCCTCCTTTTCTTCACATTGACTCTTATATTTATAATTGTACGATTCAATTATTCGAGCATTATCTAAAGCATGAAGTTTTGTTCTCCTACTCCAGTTCTACATAACAAAGTTTTTAATTTAATCCTTCTGTTTAGAGACAAGATTAGTCTTTTGTGGCTGACTGATCCTCTCCATCAATCTTTGATTCTTTATTAACTGGAACCGCTTTCTGGAATCTTGTTGCTGATTCATATAATATGAGAATGCGATCTACCTTAGCTATTCCTTTTCTTTTGCTTACAATTTCCTTGACATGTTGCTTAAGATATAGATAAATTATAATCTGCTATTAATAAACAAGTCAATTTATAGTCACTTCAATGAGCAAAAATATATGACGATCTGCATTTAGAGTAAATTAACTATTATCATAAAAAAAAGTTATCAGTCAAATATCAATTTTATGTATCAATATTCAATTATCTCATTAGAGATAATATTCTCCAGATATCTGTTGAACTGATTTGAATCCAACAGTTATTTTTACAAGCTAGTGGAAGGTTGGCTATTACTCATTTATTAAGAGCTTAAAATTGCTTACTCTATCTTAGATAATCAATTAATTCTTTTTGGTAATAGCTGGCTCTTTTCTGTCATCTGCAAGAGGAAGCTATTAAAAATCCTATGAAAAAAAGTCATCATATTCGTCGATAGATGATGTATTCTAATAATCTTAATCTTAAAATTGGAACTCAAGTGTCAGATTATCTGGTGTTTGTTTATTTTCTTATAGATTTTTAGCATGCTTAACTTATTTGGTTAGATAATTATTTTCTGAATTATTTTGTTTGATATTTTTCTTAACATTATGCTCATGTTCAAGCTCCTACCGATACTCTTTAATCAGCTTTAGAATTTATTGATTAAAAAATAAACCTGAGTTATATTCTGATCTCATTCCTTTATGAGTATGTATTCCAATTACCTAGAGTTCATTCTCTTTATTTTTAATTAAAATTGGGCTGCCACTATGTCCGACTTTGGTGTTAGTTATTGTATGATGAATCATGTGATCTTTAATTTGATAAATTTTGCCTTTAACGACTTATCTTTAAACGTGAATTTTATGCAAATCAACAGATTTGCCGTAAGTTTTACTCGGATAACCAATAATTGATAGATCAGATTTAATGGATGAGTTTTAAACAGTTCCAACTTTCAAGTAAGATTCGCTTTAGAGGTCCTCCTCGAGTATAATCATCGCAAGTTCCTATTTTAAAGGAGTTAGAGCCATTGTTTTTTGAGGTTTTTTGTTTTTGAAAAAGAGAGTTTTGACTGATTTATAATTCTTTGTCTATTTGCTAATTTGCTCATGTGAAACACCAGGATAAAAAAATATTTATGAGCAATATGCATCCTTTTTTTAAGAATAAATATTGTGAGCACATGTTAAAATAAGTCGACTACTGATGGCGAAAGCAGTTCCATAATTGATGCAGATCAAAACTCCTTTTGTGCTGAGCCAGTTAATTCTGATCATTCCGATTAATGGAAAGCAATCTTCTAAGGCTATTAGAGAACTAATTCTATTTTTATCTTTATTTTTATCTGAGATTGCTTTTTAATTTTTATCTAAATTGGTCTCAGTATAGTTGCTAAAATTTTAAGCTGCCGTAGTGGAATCACAACATTGGCTCTAACTTTCCATTTGAAACACGCGACACTTTTAGTGACTATATCTCCAAAGTAGGTTTATAACGTGATGATAATATTCGCCCAGACTTTACTGGTTGATTTTTTTAAGTTTATACTTAAGTTTTATCTGATATTTGCCTGTTGATAATGTCTGCTTATTTTATTGTATTTTATAGGTTAGCAGTTTTTTAAAGGTTTTATTCGTAAGATTATTATTAGTTACTCTGCATATAAAAGTCATCATATTCGTCGATAACTGATTCATTTTAATACTCTTAATCTTAAAAATTTTCCTTAGAATCGACATTATGCGATTTGTTGAGCTCTTATTTTCTGTCTTTAATAAATTTAATCCTTTATTTGTGAAAATATATGCCGGAACAAAATCCTTATATCCGTCGGTTGTGACTATGGTATCCAACTACAATTATCTCACAAAATTTATTGATATAAAAGATGGGGCTCCCACTTTGCCCCAAAAAGGTATTAGTTATATCGTATTTGAAGGTATAATAAGTCTCCTCAAGAAAATGTCCTTCGTGAATTTACATTTTGGCATAAAAAACATTTTTTCTTTCCGAGGGCAAAATATTATAGGTTGGAAATCCTGCAAGATACAATTTTGGTTTACTTTTAGTATCTTCAATGCTTCCAATTTTTAAAAAATATTAACTTTCAATTTATTCTTCAAGGATTATGAGGGCAAGCTATTATTTAAGAGTGGATTCATCCATTGATTAAGTGGGTGGTTAATTATAATAAAAATGCTCAGAAGTTGATTTATATGTTTTTCCGTTGAGGGAGAAAAATACTTATTTGCAGTATTTTTTTGATTTAAAATCATAAATGAGATGCGCACATGTCATAATAATGTGACTATCAATCACAAAAGCAGTGCCCTAAAGACTAAAATCCAAATTTCCCTACATATCCCTAAACTATGCTCGAAGGTGTCCAATTGAATAAGATAATTGTTTAAAATAACGAGAAATATCAGTCAAAGTTTCCTATTTTTTAGGAATTTCTATAATATAAATCGTATCTTTAGTTCTTTTGTTTTCAGGCTAATTTGCTTTTAGAATGGAAGAAGTGTTTTTCACTTCCTTAATGTAATGGTGATTACTTTGGACTTTAGTAATATTGCAAGGAAGATAAGGAGGAATCATATTTCTGGGAGGTGGAATTGTATTACTACAAGGAGGAAAAATCCTATGACCACGATAAGGAAGTGAAGAAGCGAGAATAGGATTGCAAGTACGATGCATATTATTATACTGGAAAAGGCTGAAGAAGAACATTCTCGAAAGATAATAAGAACAAAAGTAAAGATGTAAGAAACCATAAATGAATCTATGGTTACGAAACAAAGGAGGAATAACTGAATGAAGACTAAATTCTTCATGATACTGAGCAAAGAGTTGTGACCAGATTACTTTCCTTAAGCCACTCTTTGGATTGGGGCTTGTTTGAAGGTGCATAAAGTGAAGATTTTAATATTTTATTTATTAATAATTCAAACTTTAATGGCTGAAATTAAATGATATGTAAAAATCCATAAACTGCAGGTAAGTTTAATAAAAAAAAATAGTATTGAAAAGATATATCAAAATAATATAATATCATATTTACTACACCAATTCCATCCCCTCATTTGACCTTCCCCGCCCAGAGTTGCATCTCCCGCGGCCGTTCTTTTTAATATGATTTTTTTTGAGTTAGTAAAACAACTCAATTTTTAATTCATATTTGAAGAGAGACGGCATGCATATTCTATTTAAGGCTAGGCTTGTAGCAAAATATCTGCCACTGTATAGTAAGTGAATATGGTGATTGATGCTTTATAGTTCTTCGATAAGGAGCAAGAACTCAGCTATTCTTTAAGCTTGCACGTTCTCCATATTGAAAAAATGGCCTATTTCCCAAAGTTTCTCCAGTTAATTAGTTCTTCTGCTTAAGAAGTTCTTAATTCGTCGATACAACATCTAAATAAAATAATAAAATACGTGAATGTCACAGTCGATGATTTTCATTAAGCAGATCATGGCTGAGGCGAACTCTTTAAAGTAGTATCGACCTATCTCTTCCATTCCTGAACTGATTTCCACAAATTTGCGGAGTAGGTTGACTGTTGCCCAACATGTGTTCAAATCCATTTCGGGTAAATTGTGTGGGCGATAGACCATATCGTAACTGAATATGAGGCGTTCTTGCAGTTGAAAAAGGGGGTTAACAATTTTTACTAACAATAATGTTGGTCCATTCTTGCAAGAAAGCAGTTCACTCCAATCAGTTACATCTTTAGTTGAATTATTATTTTCTTATGAATCACTGAGTTTTTGGGTAGTGGGAGTTTGATTAAGTAGTGTCTGAGATTTTTATCTAAGATGCCTAAGGAGTTGAAAAAGTTGGTCGTTTTCCTGCATGCCAGAATCAATTTGTAGCAGACGCTGAACCAACAATTGAATTTTTAGAACTCTTAGAGGAGTTAATTTAACTTCCTGTAAAATTTGGAGCAACGGAGTGAATAGTTCAGTTGACCTTGTCACCCTCCCCACAATTTAAGCAATGTGATAATCTGAAAAATTAGTGCTATGGAAGCCATTGTTCTTAAGCAGTGCGTGAGCACGTTTAAAATCCTGTGATTTGAAGAAGTTATTCATGTCGCTGCTAAAATATATTCTAATTTCAAATGAAAATTAGCCTTTTAACCCTCTGGAAGAAATAAATTTAAGTTGTTCAAGTATATAATGAGTTTAAGTTCCAAAGCATCATCACACTTCAGCTTTTGCTCAACTAATGCTGAGAAATTACATGTTGAAGATAATAGTTATAAATTATTAACATCAGTGAAATCTGTTAATTGGCCACCTTTTGAAGAGATGATGATTGCTGGATTTGGCAATCATATTTGACTGTGTATTGCATTCTTAACTTTTATGGAGTAATTTAATCATAAGTTTTTTGATTTTTTCAAAATTAATCTTTAATGCGTTTTTTTTCTTGGGACAGCCTTTGATCGATGCGCATGGCTTAGACAAACTTATTATTTCCTTTCAATTGATCTTATCAATTTATTTATTGTATTAGCGAGCATTTTTTATTTTAAAGTTTAGTGAAATTATCAAAAATAAGATTATTCCGAAAACCAGTTAAAAATAGGAAAATATTTTTGTTAAGCTATTCAAATTTAGGGGAGTAGTGGCGACCAAAGATAATAATAATGCGAAAAAACATCTTTTCCAGGACAAGTAACTAAACTATATTAAGTAAATCTCGTGAACAGTTAAAGTCATCTTTTAATATGTAATAATAAAATTTCAAACCCAACTCATCATCTTTTAATGATTTTTCCTATTTTATAGTAGGAAGTAATATAATAAATCGAATTCAAAAACCATTTAAAATGATGATCATCACCGTCACTGATGGAACCAATTTTTTCAATATCGAAGTGGAGCCTGATCAATCAATTGAGGATGTTAGAGCGTTGATCGAGGCCACTGTAATCATCAAATAAGGTAGATCGGCCTTCCCATGAGTAGAATAGAACTTTTTTGTGATGGAGCCCCACTTAAAGATTCCGAGACTATTGCTTCGAGAGGACTAACAGCTAGCAGCCTCCTATATTTATCCATTGTTCCTGAAGCTAAACCAAAACCTAAAAAGAGCTTGGGGATAGCCAGCATGATAAAAAAATTCGATAAAGAGATAAAGTCAGTCGGAGAAGCAGGTTATGAGTTCAATCATAGGAGAGTATAATAGTTTAAGAGCGAAGCTCAAAGACTCATAAATGAGATGAAAAATGATCCGTTTAGAGTTGCTCAAATCTCACAGTAGCATCCTGATGTTGCAGACGCCATTACTAAGGGAGATGTGGAGAGACTGGCAACTCTCATGCATCGTAAAAACGAAGAAAAGATCAAGGAATTAAAGGAAAAATAGAGAAAGTTTGTTGAACTTTCTCAGGATCCGATGAACGCAGAATATCAAAGACTTTTAGAGGAAAGAATCAATCAATAAAACGTGGATAAAAATCTATAATTTGCTAACGAATACATCCCTTAAGTCTTTGGACACATCACGATGCTCTATATAAAGGCTAGTATTAACAAAGTCCCTATCCAGGCCTTTGTCGATTCAGGTGCTCAATCAACGATCATGTCTCAATCTTTGGCCGAGAGATGCGGGTAAATTTATTTCAATTTAGATTAATGAGGCTAGTCGATAAAAGGTGTGCAGGAACTGCAGTTGGAGTGGGTTCTTGTAAAATACTAGGCAAAATTCATGCAGCAGACATATAAATTGAGGGAAAATTTTTGACTTGCTCCTTCACTATAATCGAAAACAACTCCACAGAATTTTTGCTCGGTTTAGATATGCTTCGTCGTTTTAATGTATGAATATTGTTACAAAGTGTCTAATTGACTTGAGTAAAAACGCTCTTGTCTTTCAAGGGGGAGTAATCACAACAACTTTCCTTTCTGAAGGAGAGATTGAAAAGAATAAATATCCAATCCAAAAGTAGCAGATGGAAGTTAAATTGAAGAAACTAATCGACATGGGATTTTCGCGTGCTTAATCGATTGAAGCATTAAAAAACAGCGGATTCAGCGAGGAAGTAGCAGGAAATATGCTTATGCAGCGGAAATATGGCAATAAATGATCTACTGTCTGGTCAATGTGCTATCATAGATTAAATTTGAATAATAATTTATACATTGAGAGTATAGTATGAAGAAACATCACGAAAAGATCATCCTTCGATCAGAAATGTTTAAAGCCAGAAAAACACCTGAAAAGACGCCTGAAAGGGAAAGAAAAAGTGTTTCTAAGAGTCCAATGCCGAAAAGTCCTCGTGTCACTCCATTAAAGCAATAACAAAAAGTTGATCCGAATGAATTATTTCAAAAAGTATGTTGTCCAAACTGTAAATACGTGTTTAAAATAATAAAAGGCGGCGATATCCTAAGTCAATAAACTTCAAAACGTAAGTCAGCAGATACACCTGTGCATAAAACAACCCAAACTGATGACTTCATCCTAAAGGAAACCCTTTAATTAAAGATACTCAACGAATAATTAAACAAGCAGCTGTCAAATCGCAACTAGTCCTCTCTTTTTCGGACTGATTCCTTCAGGAACAACTCTGTTCCAATAAACTAGGCACTATAATCTTCACGGATAAGGGAAAATACCTACAAATTTGAAGATCTTCCACATTCAAAATCGTCAGTTTCTAAGAAATTGTCTTTTTAACGAAAGTCATAATCCTCTTCAATAATTTTACCAAAGAATAAAGACAAAAATGGAAAAATAAGTCGATAAAGATAGATAGAAACTCGATTAATTGTAGCTGACGATTAAGTAGAAAATAGATAATAGAAAAAGAAGTCATAAATAAGAACAATGCTCGTTCATCAAATTCAAAGCGATGTTTTGCTTGATGACCTTTGTCAATTCTATCGATAGTTGCCTCAGTCCGTATAGATTCCAGCCTACCATAAAATGCTGGTGCAGCAATTTGCGGTTTCTCCCATTAATCATCTTTCTTATTGATATTTTTATTATTGGATGGATTCATTCTTTTTTCACCAGTATTAAGTTTTACCCTTCATTATGATAAGAATAAGTCGTTTCGTTGGAATTCTATTATTCATAACATTCTGGTCAATTAGAAGAAACTATGCTTTAAGATCTATGCGATGTAGCCATCTCCATCAAGTTCAATCACAGTGAAGATGGAGAGGGGGAAGACCTGCGGTCCTCTCCAGAAAGACAAGAAAATTCTTCTTTCAAAGTCAAGTGCTTCAAGTGCTATAGAACAAAATCAGGTTATTGTTAAGAGTGTGGAGGCAGTCAATTTATTCAAAGCACTCATCCAATGGCACTACTCCTTAATGAGGTGTTGATGCGTAAGCTTAACTTGAAAAAAATTAACGACAGCAAATTATAGCATTAGCAAGTTTGCCCGATCAAGGAAGAGGAGTAGGAGGTTGAGTAGAAGCGACCATTTTGCGCTTATTGCAACAAAGAATGCGATGCTAATCACTACTATTGTAATAAATGTCCTCGCTTTACCGTCTGCAGCAATTGTCTAGTGAAGAGTTCTTTACACGAGCATAAGCTCATTGAAAACATTAGTATATCCAACTGTATCAATGGAAATTCATCTGTTGAGATCAAATTTTGCTATAACTGTAGCGGAAAAATATAAAACTGTTATACGGAATGCAAGACCTGTAGAAAGAATAAGGTGGATTACAAACTCTGCGATGAGTGTATAGACAATAAAGCCTATATACATTCCACCTCTCATATCATGGAAGTCGTTACTGACTTTTAATCCTTTAAAGACAATAATATTGACACCATCTCGCAAGAGCTTTAAGAAGAGGACAGGGAAGATAATTTCCAGGATTCCAAAGAAGAGGTTAATTAACCAGACGAATCCAAAAGATTGGAAAAGAAAAACTCCTCAATTGCTAACTGTTTGGAATCTAATGATATATTTTTTGACAATGTTCTTGCCTCAGTTAATCGCAGCAAAATTAACGCCTAGGCTTCAAGGGTGAATTTAGATATTGATGGCCTATTTAATTCTACAAATGATGTTGGTACTGAGGTGAAGAGTAGCGCGAAACTGGCTGAAAAACAGGAAAGATTACATTTAACTGAGACAAAACGCAGCAAAACTCATCATACACGAAGATCGTAAAAGGAAAATATAAATATCCAGTTACAATAAAAGAAATAGGAGTATGTGTTTAAAGATTATAAGTGTGATATCTGCCAAGCACAACCCATTATCAATGTAAGGTATCATTGCTAGAAATGTGAGGATTTTGATGTCTGCTAGTAGTGTTTTAAAAACTGTCAAGATTCGCATCCTCATCAGTCATTCGACAGAGTAGATGGAAGGGAGTTAAGAGACAAAGCTGTTGAGAGGATGCTTCATGATAAAGATTTGAATATAAGAGTGACTTGCACCGACCATACTCAATTTGGGAACCATTTGGATTTGCCTCTTCGTAAAAATCAAAGGACTAAAACGGATAATTTTAATTTAGTTATTACAATTGACGAGCAACTCATCGAATGATCATTAACTTACTTTTTATTAATAGGCATTCTTTAATTAAAAATATATCAAGAGTGAAACGTAATATAGCATTTATTGTGCTTATAGTTGAAAATATATCATTTTCGTCATGTCCAGAGCAACAACTTGCCGTCTTTACCAGCACTGAACAACCATGGCTGTTTTGGATGAAATTTTATCGACTTAACCCCTTCCATACTTCTGATTGAGTGTCCTCGCAACACTTTCAAAGGAAGTATTATGGCCTCCTGCAATTCTTCAGATTGTCCCTTGAAATGGAAAATGTGGATAGTCCCATCATTACTAGCTGATGCCATAAGAGGATATTCACCATGGAAAGCAATAGTTGTCACCGCTTTCTCATGAAAAGTCATGGATTTGTAAGGTTTAGCACTTAGATCTAAATCGTAGCAGATTAACTACATCAATAAATTTGTACTTTGGAAGTGTCTGAGCCGACCATTACATAGGGCTCCAGCGGGTGAACTGCCATTGTGCAGTAAGTGTTATCTCCAGAAGTTAGTTTTTTTACAGTAGTAAGGGTCTAGAGATTAAATATTACCGCCTTTGATGAAGTTAGAATCACAATTTGAGCCTTCTTTGGATAGAAACTCACCATTTTAAAGATCCCGCTTCCCTTTATGAAATTTGTTTGAGTAGCTGCCTTACTCAGTCGATGTATAGCAATTACTTCATTCTTTTTTATGTTATCAGGGGAAACTGTGACCAAATAATCACCTTTTGTCTTTTCAAACTCCACATGGGTAGCATCACACTCCAATTTAAAGCTTATACGAAATCCATTCCGAAACTCTTCTGTGTTTTATTAATAAAAATGCCAGTTCGAGCCATTATTAGCTACAGCTGCAGTTCTAGACTCGTTGACCATGTCGTCACCTTTAGTTTTGATAGTCTTAGGATATTTCCAAACTAGAATCTAGACTATTTCCGAGTGCGAGAAGGCAATTAAATTCAAGCAAGACCAGTCAATGCTTAGAATCGGCTCTTCAAATTGTTTTTTAAATAGAGGTTTACTAGAATTAGTCTACCATATTATTATGAGACCAGATTCGTCACCACTAGCCATGTAAGTACCATCGGGGCTGGTAGCAATCGAAGTTAAGGCACTTTCATGCCCAATGTAGGAGATGTTGAGAGAGGTTGGAAAGGGTCTGAGTGTGGATGAGTCTGGCAGTTTAGGGATGAGGGTATCAGGATCGATATTTAATTTTTTCTTTTTGATTCTTGGACAGAGGTAAAGATCTAAGCATCGTTGAAATCTTTCTTGGATGAGTTTGTCGTAGATAGGAATATGCCTCATTTTGTCGAAAGAGGTAGGGATGAAATTATAGGGTCTATCCTCTTCATCCATATCCTGCCATTACTTGAGTTACTCCTCTGTTAGCAGATACTCCTTTGGAGGATTGTAAGACTCGTTATGTCCAGGCAGTTTCTGTTTCATAGGCGCAATGTTGATGACCTCTCGATCAGCTGTATTTCCACTAGCCCAAGCATCAAATAATTTATCATCTTCCTTCTCTTCCTCTTCATCAGGATTCCACTTGATCCTACCTGAAAGAAGACCGTCTAAAATCTTGTTGATCTTCATCTGCTACCACTTGGAAGGCATAAAGTTACGTTTGGAAGGAGGATGTGCGTGAATTGGAAAGGGATCGTCGTAATCGTACTTGACTTCATAGCTAGTGTTAGCCACGGCTTTACTGGCTGCTTTTCCACTCCGAATCCTATCAATGAGCTCAAGTTGTTTATCAGAGAGTCTAATATCTCTGAGATTAAGCTAATCTCTGATGGTCCTCCACCAGTCCTTATTTTCAGATTTACTGATAAACTCCGCGATTTTATCGTTCTGTTTCTCTTTAGTAACCTTCTGGAGATGTTTGTCGTAACCGAAGTGTTTGAACTCATCATACCAGCCGTAGGGAATGCGTCCAATTTTAACCTTAGTAAGCTCATTCTCCTCATCCAACGATTCGTTGTCACTGAGTTACTCGTTGAGAGGATGTTTCTCTTCACGTGGCCGCTTCGTAGGTGCTTCAGCATTGTGATGTTTCATCTTCACCAATTATTAAAATAGTAATAGAGTTGGGCAAACATTATGAATGTTAAAATAGAATAAAATATAGGGATATAATTTGAAGCCCATCCAAAAAGCAATTGATGTTATCAATTTACAGTGTTAATATTCTAACTTAATCCTAAAAAAGATAGGCAAATTGAAACATTGGAACTAGCCTAAAGATGGTGCTAATAAGTATCCTTTGATAGACTATTAGTGATTTCTTGAGTGTCCATACCTGTCTGCTCAGTCATATTGCGCAATCAACCATTACAAAAATATATTAGATAGTTGAAATTTAGTGAGAATAAAGTCAGAAGATCAAATTGTAAATGTTGTATAGAGTAGGCATAATGAAGGGATTGCCATAAATAATAAATTTAATGTTTCAACTTTTGAAGTACTCCAAGAGATGTAATATTCATTTTGTTAATATAATTTTATTGATGAAAGGGTCCAAAAATGACCGGCAGCGACGAATTGATAATGTTCAAAAGGAGCTGATGACCAATTACTACCTTCATAAGTATAACTCCCTCATGTCCGAGATAACCAAGCAACCATAACCACCTGCTTAAAATTTTAGCAGCATCAAATTTAAGGAACCGGAGAGCAGTCGCATTAACTTTAAAAATATGATTCTGCTCAAGAAAAATTAGAATCAAAATTACTACAGCTATCGAAAACAGAACACTTCTCCAGACCGAACCAAATATATAGTAGATTTACAACTCAAAACAAACAGCAAGGAGGAGCAAGAAAATAATAGAGCAGTCAAAAAGCTGGAGGACAGCATTATCAATTAATTATATAAGGCTTCACCGACTAAACTCGAACAAGGCAGCTACAAAAGAATATAAATAGGAGGCTCGAAATTTAGGAATGTAAATATACGCAAATTTTAACTAGAGCAAATACCCATTGAAAACATAGAGATTACAGAAGAAGAAGAGAAGACAAATGACTAACAACATGACGAAAACGAACTGCGAGAGGAAGAGGAAAGAAACGTTATTAAAGAGAGAATAAGACTGCAGTTTGAGATGAGGAATAACAAAAGTCCGAGTAACCGCAGAAGCAATTCCAAACAGAGAGATAGCAGTGAGAGTAGTTCTAGAATAAGTATGGAAGTCAAGATTCACTCTCCCAAAAAAACATAAAGACTCTTGACTCCCAACAGAATTAATAGTATTAATCGATCAATAAATGCGGAAGGCAAAAAATCAAATAGCGAAGAGGAACATAATCATAATGAAAGTTTTGAAAAAAATGGGCGTATAAGTGAGTAGAAGGAGTAAATTTCCTACCAGCCACAAATTCATTTTTACACCTAATTTGTGGATCCAGTGATTTAAGAATTTGAAAGGGTTGGTAATCACCCAACTGAAAAGGAAAAGGAAATGGTTTTGGAAGATATTGAGTTTATACCGCCCACAAGTAACTATTACAAGAGCGAGAACAGTAATCTGGTTGAAGAATCCTTTCGATTTCAAGATAGAATAGGAAGCCAAAGAGATAGTGATTCATAAAGGAGGAAGTCTATCAACTCCTCAGAAAAAAATCCCCTCGTGAAGCAGTCTTTAAGCAAAAAATAATCAAGGAAGAGTTTAAAGAGTGGTGAGAAGATTAAAAGTGAGATTAAGGACTCCTCCAATTTTGAAATGAGTTTTGTGAGCAAAATGTCTATGCTGTCAGCAGAATAGGGACATCTAATCCGAGATAAAATCGAAAAAGAACTCTATGATAACGAGCTCGGTCCCTATCAGAGCGCCCTTTATGGATTACTAGATATGATTAATGAATTTCCTCGATCTGGATCAGTTTATGCGGTGGGGCAAAAAACTTTAGATGATCGTCAATGCTATGAGCAGCGAAGCAGATAGCAATACAAGCAAATTAACTAATGCAAGCGAGGAATATAGAAATTGAAAAGTAAAGCTCAAGTAAAGCATGGCCAGGGTGAGGATGAGATAATCCGAAAGAACAAGTTGTAAATTATGCGGATGATCCGTAAAATAAGCACAAAACTTTGATATTCACTATATTTTATCTGCTACTGTGAGTATCTCCCATTTTATAATATCGACCATATAAATATCATTGGCAAATGCAGTTCTGATGTTTTAAAATAATTTGTCTAATTGATAAACAGTATTCGATGAGATTATGTTATCCTATGCTGCTTGGCAAAATCTTTCATTTTCTTTTAAAAAAATAACTAAGGTAATTGAGATCCTACCTCTTTCTATGGGTGAGAATAATTGATTTATTCTTTGGCTCAGAATAAAATAATTTTAATTTTTAATGATTATTTATGGTTGCTTAAGTCAAGCTCTACCACAAAAAAATATAACTTTTAATTTGATTTGAATGAGCAAGTAGCTATCCAAAAAGTTCTTTTGGATGCGAGGCTGCATCGCAGATTCTTTTGGACTCAAGGAAGACTTCGTCAGTGTAATTTTTTGGTTATGCAGGACGCTGTGTTCGGAAATTAAGCCAACCGACAGAAGATTGAACTCTTTCTTGATTCTGACGGACCGCCAAAAATATTGGTCTACTATCAAACACCAGACACTGGCTCGGAAAATGACCATAATGTCATCGATCCACAGCTTTTCCTAACCTATGGTGACACCGAGCGCATCAAAGATAAGGCAGTTTGGTTCCTTAGAAATCTACCTGAAAACAAGAAAAAGGTAAATCTTTTATTAGATAGATCAACATCAACTAAACCAGCAACGAGGAAGTACTCTTTGGCTAGGTAACACCCAATCCTGTGCGTGTGCTCAGCTATATGATCGAATACATCTATGACCCTCTCATCAGCGGCTAGAAGCATGACTGGGGACTGTGCGACGGAGAGAACAAAAAGGAGTTTATGACTTATACTGAGAAGTTTAAAAAGGAAGTCACAGAAGCACTTAAACTTATGGAACCAGGGCAAGAGCATTTTAAGATAAAACCCGAGGAATTACAAAGACTTCAGGGCATGAGCTAAAGTGAAAGGATACAAAGGTTTGAGGAAAAGTTTGATGAGTGGATCAAAACTATTGAGAGATTCCTTAGTACTGAACCTGAACCAAAAAACGAAGGACTCGAGCCTGGACCAAAGACTGAGCTTTAATTTTGGAAGGAACGGATGCAAACCATCACGAATTGGTCAGAACAACTCAAAAACAAAGACTTCAACATGGTCAAAATGGCTTTGATTAAATACAAGCAAAATGAAGGCAAGAAGGAGGGGCAGTAGAATATCAACAAACTCATGCTTAGCTTCCAGAGATTAGATTTAGCTCTTACTGATAAACTTAATGAAGCAAAAGATAATGTTAAATACTTATCAACTCTGTAAAAATTCATTGAGCCACTTTACACTGGAACTCCACAACAGATCATTTAGACTTTACCATCTCTAATGAATGCGATAAAGATGATTCATACAATTGCTAGATTTTACAACACTTCTGACAAGATGACTGGCCTGTTCATTAAAATTACCAATCAGATGATTAAAAACTGCAGAGAAAAAATCATTCCTCCAGGAAGCAAAATAGAAGATGTCTGGAAAAGAGACCCATCTGAAGTTATTGAAGTCCTTGGCAGTTGCATTAAACTCAACCGAGAGTATAAAGAAGCCTACAAGGCTACCAAAGAGAAAGTGGCTGACATGCCCAAAGGCAAAACATTCGATTTTTCCTAAACTCAAATTTTCAACAAATTCGACCAGTTTGTAAAGAGACTGCAAAAGTTGATAGAAGTGTTTTCCAACATTCAACAGTTTGATGCTTTGGCAAAGCTTAACCTCTAAAAGATGGATGTGATCATTGGTAAGTTCAACAACATTCGAGATCAATTTAAGGCAAAGCGTAAAACCGATCTTCTCGATCTCACACACAGCAATTTTGACAAAGAATATGTGTCCTTCAACATCTCAATATCTCAACTTGATACTGAGTTGCAACAGTTCATCGACAACAACTTCAGCAAGAGCAAATCCATTGAGCAGTCAATAAACCTTCTCAAAAAATTCTAGAACACTATAAAACGTGATGCACTAAAGCACAATCTAACATCAAAATACAACACCATTCTTACGAACTATGCTAGTCAGCTTTAGGTCATACAGCGGGTATTTAATGACCAGAAATCAGATCCTCCAATCGTAAGAAATATGCCTGAAAATGCAGGTAAAATAATTTGGTCTAAGCACCTCTATCAAAAGATTGCCGGACCCATTACAAAATTCCCACAAAATGTGATTCACTCTTCCGAAATTAAAAAATACTACGGTAACTACAATACACTTGGAAAGATGCTAACTATCAACGAAATGTGGTACTATGATTTATGGGTAAAGGAAATAGAACGATCCAAAGCTGCACTACAGGCTACCTTAATCGTCAGACATTAAACACAGAAAAAATTATATGTTAACTTCGATGTGGATATTATGCAGTTGATAAGAGAAGCCAAGTGCTTGGACAGACAGGGAATCCCTATTCCATAGAGTGCACGTATCATCCTTCTACAAGAGTAGAAGTTTAAAATGTATTACAACTAACTGCTATACGTACTTAAGGAATATGAGCGTATCATTGGAAAGATAAAGCCTATTTGCAAGAATTTACTAGGTTCCCACATCGCCGATATGGAATTAAAACTTCACCCAGGCATGTCTACTCTTACTTGGACCAGCATGAACATCGACTCTTACCTCAATCACGTTCACCAAGGACTCAACAAACTTTAACAATTGATTATCAATGTCAACGACATCATTTAAAATAGAATAGAAAACAACTTAAAGAACATCTCTAAAGTGTCATTGGTATCGCTTCCTCATGAAAACGTGACTTTCACTCTAGAGACCTTTGTTAGCACTCAAGAGGAGTATATAAATGAGAAACGCAACTACCTCACCAGCAAGAATGTTGAAGTCGAACGCTCAGTCGATGACTTGCTACTTATTATCATCAATTACCAACTTGATCCCAGAATCGATCCTGTCAAATCAGAAGAAGTAAAACGTATCAAAAAATACTATTTCTTTTATCTTTACAATGCCCTTCTCAACGCTACTCAAAATTCACTAAATTCAATGAAGCACAGAGTGTGTGGTAGCAACAAAGCTGGAACTAATGCTAAGCTAAACCCATTTTTTTAGGTAGACGTACAGCTTTCCGGTTCTGAAGTGCAGTTAAACCCCTCATTGGAGTAAATACAGAAGGCTATTAACAAAGCAGCAACAGCTGTGCTGCGCTGTAGTAAAACTCTTTACAACTGGGACCAGCACAACACTGATGATGACAAAAAGCAGAGCCTGTATGAAATGATAGCTCAGGACAAGTAGATCGTGAAAGTAATCTTGCTATTGACCGGATCAATTCAAGGAACTAAGAATAAGATTAATTAATTTATCTCTAAGTTCAACAAATTCGAGTGGCTTTGGAAAAAGACTATCAGCAAGTGCATCAAAGAATTCTCAAAGGGATCATAAAAACCACAACTATCAGCCTATGAGACAGAGTTCAAGAAATTTACTCTTACTGAAGGAAGTATTGAGAAGATAGAACCCACATTTATCATCGGTGCAATGCAGCTTAAAACCCACAGTCTTATAGTAGGACTGAAGCAATACACCAAGGAGTGGAAAAACGAGTACGCAGAAGACCTGCATAAAAAAGCCAAAACAGAACTTTATCGACTTTCAGACCATATTTCTGAACTCATTGATAAACTTTCTAAGACTGTAGTTAAGGACATCGACAGTTTGGGTATTGTGATGGAAAAGCTTGAATAAATCAGAAGCTTCCAAGCCATCATTGATATAAGTTTCAACCCAGTGACTGAAATGTATACACTGTTGGATGCTAACCTTCCAGGCGGTATAACTGACAAAGATTAAATGGATGCCAGGATATATCTTTGGTCAAAGTGGTCCACACTTATCGATCTTTCCGAAAAGATAGGCAAAAACTTAGCTGTTGAGCAGACTCAGTATTTACGCACACTCAAGAAAGATATTAAGGTGCTGGTTAAAGACATTGCTGATTTCAGAGGCGATTATGAGAAAAATGGACCTATGGTTGAAGGCATTGTCCCCAAGGAAGCCATTGAAAGACTAAAAAGATTTGACGAGCAGTATGAAGTTAGAGAGCATCAATTCAAAATCAACAAAAAAGGTGAGGAGCTCTTCGGTCTACAGCATCAGAAGTATCCTGCTTTAGAGAAAACAAAAGCAGAGCTCACAAACTTGAAAAAGTTATATAATCTGTACTCAGAAGTGATCCGTGAAATCACTTCCTTCCAAGAAATGCTTTGGACGGAAATTGTTCCCTAAAAAATTGCAGCTATGGAAGAAGCGGGTAAAAAATATGGTGAGCAGTGCCAGAAGCTACCCAAAGATTTAAAGGAATGGCAGGCTTATAAATAGCTAAAGAGTTCAATCGAAAACCTCAAGGCTTTGTTGCCTATTATTACTATTCTCAAGAAAGACGCAGTCAAGGATCGCCACTGGTAGGCCCTCAATGAAAAGACTCAACACAGAATTCCTTTCGATCAACTGGAAATCTTTATCATCGAAGACCTTGTGAAAGCTAAAGTTCTGTAGCTTGCAGAAGACATTGATGAAATTGGTGAATCCGCAGAAAAACAAAAGAAAATAGAAAATGCTCTCGGAGAAATCAACGAATTCTGGAGTGTAAAGGAGTTTGAGTTTGGCCCATGGGGAAAAAGGGATAATATTGTACTGAGTGGTCTCTGTGTGCAGGAAATCACAGAGCGGCTTGAAGAAGACCAGATGGTGTTATCCTCCATCAACGCTCAGCGCCACGTGCTCCCCTTCAAAAAGCAAGTTGAAGAACTTATCAGAAGATTTTCCGACACTTCTGAAATATTGGATCTTTGGATCAAGGTGCAAACACTTTGGAGAAGTCTATAGCCCGTGTTTACAGGAGGTGATATCGCCAAACAGATGCCACTGCAGGCAAAAGCTTTCGCAGGTATTGATAAGACTTGGATGCGATGCATGGAGAAATCATTTGAGACAAAGAAAGTGCTCCAATGCTGCGAACTTGACTTACTAAAGGACAATCTGCCAGACATGCAAAAAAGGCTCGAATAATGCCAAAAACTGCTCGAAGCTTATCTCGAGGGAAAACGTAAACTATTTCCACGCTTCTATTTCGTCTCTAACCCAGATCTGCTTAAAATTCTCTCTCAGGGTTCAGAGCCAACTTCGATTCAAGAAGACTTTGAGAAATTGTTTGATGCTATCACAAAGGTGGAGTTCGGTAAATCTGAAAAAAAAGGAAGCAGTGATAAGACAATCACTACAATAATTCAAGAAATGGGTGGATCTGAAAAAGTACCCTTGGTGACACACGTGAAATGCGAGGGCAATATCTAATCATGGCTGAAATCTCTATAAAAAGAAATGCAGTAAACAATGCGTGAACACTGCCGAAACGCTGCGGCTGCAGTCATGACCCAACCACTTGATTCCTTCGTGAAAAATACACTTTCACAAGTCAGTTTGATGGGTATTCAACTGATTTGGACCCACAAGATCACAGAGGCTCTTGAAAAAGGACAAAAGTAAAACAAAGGCGCCCTCGAGTCCAAGAAGAAGGAAATTGAAAAAATGTTAGTTGAGCTAACCAACATGTGCTTGCAACCTATTGAGACCTCACTCGAAAGAACCAAGATTGAAACATTGGTCACGGTTCAAGTCCATCAGAAATAAATCGCAGCTGATCTAAAGAGTCAAAACGTTTATGATTTTGAATGGCAGAAACAGACTCGTCTTTACTGGCGAAGTGAACAAGATACCTGTGTTGTTAGCATCACTGATTGGGAGCAAAGCTATAGCTATGAGTTTTTGGGAGCAAAGGAAAGACTTTGTATCACACCTTTGACCGATCGTTGCTATATTACTCTTGCGCAGGCTATGAGTATGTTCTACGGAGGAGCACCTGCAGGTCCTGCAGGAACTGGCAAGACTGAAACAGTCAAGGATATGGGTAGAGGACTTGGTATTTTTGTCGTCGTGACTAACTGTTCTGATCAGCATAGATACAAAGATATGGCCAAGATTTATAAAGGATTAGTACAGAGCGGTCTTTGGGGTTGCTTCGATGAGTTCAACCGTATCGAACTAGAAGTGTTATCTGTAGTAGCCATGCAGGTCGAAGCCATCAACTTGGCAAAGAAGCAACATGTACCTAAATTCATGTTCCCATAAGAGCCTTATCCCATCGACATTGTCCATTCAGTCGGGTGTTTTATCACAATGAACCCTGGATATGCTGGCAGACAGTAATTGCCCTAGAACTTGAAGGTTTTATTCCGAGGAGTAACAATGATGGTGCCTGATCGATAAATTATCATTAAAGTCAAGTTGGCCTCTGTGGGATACTAGTTCATTTATGGCCTAGCCAAGAAGTTCAATATGCTTTATAAACTTTGCGAGGAACAGTTGTCCAAGCAGCGCCACTATGATTTTGGACTCAGAAACATCCTTTCAGTCCTGAGAACTGCTGGTAATACCAAACGTAAGGATACAAAACCTGATATGGTCTTTACTCCTGAGAAAAAGGAATTCTTTGAAGAGTTTTTACTCATGAGGTCACTCAGAGATATGAACATGTCCAAACTGGTGTTTGATGATATCCCTCTTTTTGAAGGATTGCTTAAGGATATTTTCCCTCGACAAACCTCTGCCGATAAAGTAAACCACGCCCACGTCGAAACTAAAATACCAGTTATAATGAAAAAGAGACCTTAACTCATCTCTCGTCCTGAATTCACTCTCAAAATCATCCAAGTCTACGAAACCTCAGAAGTGCGACATGGCTTCATGTTGCTGGGTTTATCTATAACTGGAAAAACTACAATTTTAAGTGTACTCACCGAGGTGCTTTCCTAAGTACCGGGCAGATTAACCTATCGTATCGTCAAGATGAATCCCAAAGCTATTACAGAGAAATAAATGTATGGTGTCAAGAGTGAAATATCTGATGACTGGATTCCTGGTGTGTTTTCCACTCTTTGGCAAAAATACAACTCCCGTTCATCTAAATTCAACGTTTGGCTTACCTGCGACGGACCTGTCGATGCTATCTGGATTTAAAATCTCAACACTGTGCTCGATGATAACAAAATTCTTACTCTTGCTAATGGAGAGCGTATTCCGATGTCCGAACAATGCAAGATGGTCTTTGAAGTCGAAAATCTCAATAATGCATCACCAGCTACAGTCTCTCGATGTGGACAAATCTACATTTCTCCTAATGATTTGGGAACAACAGCTCTCTATGAAGGTTGGTGCCAGCTGCGAGCCCTTGTGCGTAGTCAGGACTAAGCAAACACTCTAAAGCGATTGATGAAAAAATATTTTGACGATTTCCGTATTGTTCAAACATTAGAGAAAGCAATAAAGAATCCACCGATGATGGATGTTTCTTTACCAATGAAGATCGTGAACACGCTAAGTTTGGTGAACGGATTACTGAAGAATGTACCTATTGGCACAAAATTGTCTGATGCTGACTATGAAAGGGTCATGGTATTTTCTATTTCATGGGCAATCGGAGGATTATATGAGGCAGCTGAACGCTTCCAATTCCACGAATACTTGCAATCCAAAAATGTACCCCTTCCTCTCAATAAAAAAGAAAATTAGACTATTTTCGATTATTATATCGTCATCCAAGACCAGAAAATCGATTATGTGGTAGTCAAGCCATAAATATGGAAACCTGCACCTGACAAAGCATTCAAATTTGCACAACTATTGCTGCCCACCCTCGACTCCTTCAGAGTTGACTTCCTCACCAATGCAGTGCTCACACAGCCAAAACCCACTCACTCTGCTACAGCCTTTGTCCAGAACGGTGTGTTGCTAATAGGAGGGTCTGGAACAGCAAAGACTTCATCTGTGTTAATGTGGGCTTCTAAATTTGACCCCACAGTGCAACTCTTCAAACGTATAAACTTTTCATCTGCCACATCTCCTGGGTTGTTCCAAGCTTCAATTGAGCAGGAGTGCGATAATAAGATGGGTAAATAATATGGACCTCCTCAAAATAAGCAATTGGCCATCTTTATCGACGATTTATCTATGCCTTTTGTCAACAAATGGGGTGATCAGGTAACTCTCTAAATCGTAAGGCAGTTGATCGAGCAAGGTGGTTTCTATTGGTTGGACAAAGCACAACGTGGAAATTTCAAATCTATAAAAAATTTGTCATATGTGGGTGCAATGAATCATCCAGGTGGAGGCAGGAACGACATTCCTAATCGTTTGAAACGTCAATTCTTTATCTTTAATATGATTCTTCCTCTCTCTATTGAAGGCATTTATGGTCCTATTGTGCGATTCCAGTTCCGCTTGGACACCAAAAATCATGGTTTTACCGATTAAGTAAAGAAAGTGATTGAGAATTTGACATCAGCAACTATTAAACTGTGGTAGTTCGTCAAGAAATTCATGTTACCCACCCCATCTAAATTCCACTATCTTTTCAACATGCGTGAGTTGGCTCGTACCTTTAAAGGTATTCTCCAAATTAAAAAGGAAGCTATCATGCGAACATAGCGTGTCAAAGACTTCAAGCCTGAGCTGTACGCTGTTGGACTGTGGCGGTATGAGTGCTAACGTGTGTTTTGTGATAAACTCGTCAACAACAAGGACAAAGACACTGTTCTCAATGCCATCAACGACATATCCATTGAGAGTTTTGGTATGGAGGCTGAAATTAACTAAAAATTCGCTAGAGATAAATTCTGGGCCTTCGCTGATTTCCTAACAGCTGATGAGAAGGATGAAGAGGGAGTTATTGCCCAATATGGTCCAAGAAACTATTAGGCGATTTGTTAAATAGATCTTTTAAAAAAGCGTGCCTATTAGTGCATGTAAGACTTCAATTTTGAGCCCAAAAACACCAAGAAACTCGAGTTGGTTCTGTTTAATGATGCGCTTAAACATTTGTTAAAGGTTATCCGCATAATCAGACAGCCAAGATCATCGGCTCTTCTTGTGGGAGTAGGTGGTAGCGGTAAGCAATCTCTTACTCGACTCGCTGCCTTTATTCAACGTATGGACTACAAACAGATCGAGCTGGTGAAAAACTATTCGTAAAAGGATTTGAAGGAGGACATTAAAAAATACTTTTAGATCACAGGTCGTTTTGGCAAAAATTGCTGTTTCATCCTCACCGACTCATAAATCAAGAAAGAAGAGTTTTTGGAGTTTATCAATATGATCCTTTCTACAGGAGAAATCCCTGGACTTTTGGCAAAGGATGAGAAGGAAACTTTCTTGGGAGATGCACGCACAGACTATGTGAAGGAGTTTAAGGGAGCAGATCCACCACCAAGTGAGCTTTATTCTTATTTTGTTGACAGAATTAGAGATAATCTGCACGTCTGCCTTTGTTTCTCGCCTGTCGGCCAAAAGTTTAGAGATCGTTTCCGCAAATTCCCAGCCCTGTTCAATGAATGCACAATTGATTGGTTCTTACCTTGGCCCGAGGAGGCTTTAATTTCAGTGGCAGAGTCGTTCATCTAGAAATTCAAGTAATTGGATACTGAGAAATAAACCAAAATTAATTTAATGAAGCACATGGGTAATGTGCATTTGATGGTGAGCCAAATCTGCGATATTTACTTCGCACGCATGAGAAGGCAAGTTTACTTCACACCCAAGTCATATCTCAGCTATCTTCAAGCCTACAAGAAGTTATACATTGTCAAGTATACTGAGTTGGACGTTCAATAGTCAAATTTCAAGATCGGTGTGAAGAAAATTAATGAAGCTTCGTAGGCAATCGCTGAAATGAAAAAGATACTGTCCCAAGAGGAAATTAAGTTGAAAGATGCTTCAGAAAAGACTGAAAAAATGTTGAAGGATCTGGAAGTAGAGCAGAGAGCGGCTGAGAAGATTTAAGCAGAAGTTAACCAGGTCGCCATGAAGTGCGAAAAAGAAGCCTAAGGCATTGCCAAACAGAAAGAAGAGGCTGAACGAGAATTGGCAGCTGCTATTCCCGCACAAATGCGAGCTCAAGCTGCAGTTGACTCTCTCGACGCGGCTAGTGTCAATTAGATGAAGGCTAACAAGAAACCTCAGTAAATTTTAAAACTTGTGTTGGATGCCATCGCAATATACTTCAACCTAAAACTAGCTCCGATCACTGCCATGCCGGACTTGTAGGTTGCCAAGGGAATCAATGTGACCATCTGGAAGAACAGCTATGAATAGAGCGGTAAGTTTGTTCTCGGTCCAAACTTCGATTTCTTGAAAAATTTGAAAACTTATGACAAGGATGGAATCAACAACGAAACTATTGAGTTGCTGTAACCGCTGCTGGTGACTGGTACTGAATGGTTCAACGAGGTCACCTGCGGAAAAGTGTCTAAGGCTATCGCAGCTATTTGCAAATGGTTATATGCAGTCTTTGAATACCATTAAAAATCTCAGATTGTGAAGCCCAAAAAGATAAAACTTGCTCAAGAGGAGGCGAACTTATAAATAGCCAAGTAAAAGCTTGCAAAGGCGAGAGAAGAACTTAGAATTATCACTGATAAGCTGAACAAACTTAAGGAGGATTCTCAAAAGCAGCTCGACATTAAGAATGAACTTGAATCACAGGCCCAGAAAACTAAAAAGAAGATTACAACTGCCGAAACACTCATCAATTCTCTATCAGGCTAACGTGCTCGTTGGAAAAAGGGAGCTTCTGAAATTTCAGACGAAAAAAAGAGGTTAGTTGGTAATTGCTCATTAGCTACTGCATTCATCAGTTACTGTGGACCATTCAACGCAGAATTCAGAGAAATTTTAGCTATATAAAAATTCACTGGAGATATGAAACAGAAGGATATTCCTAATCTACCAACCCTCGCTTATGAGCTTACTACTTTCCTGGTCGACGAGGCAACTGTGGGAGAATGGAACTTGCAAGGACTTCCAAAAGATACACTTTCAGTTCAGAACGGTATTATGGTGACACGATCTGATCGTTTCCCTTTACTGATTGATCCTCAAGGGCAGGGACAAGCCTGGATTTTGCGTAAGTATGCTGATGATATGTAAAAAAATCGATCAATTTGTCAACTGAATCATCCAAAATTCAAAGACTGGTTCTTGAAGTATTGCTTGGAGAACGGAAAAACTTTAGTCATTGAAGGAATAGAGAATGAAGTAGATCCCATCTTAGACCCTGTTTTGGAGAAGCAAATAGTTTGGAAGAAAAGCAGAGGATCCATAAAGATTGCTGGTGGTGACATGGACTACGACAAAAACTTCAAGATGTTTATAACCTGTCGTCTACCTAATCCTAGTTTCTCACCTTAGTTAAGTGCTAAGACTACTATCATCGACTTTACAGTTACTCAGGGCGGTCTAGAACAACAATTACTCGGTAAGGTCATCTCTCATGAACAGAAATCTTTGGAAGACTCACTCAATGCTCTTCTCAACGACGTTAACGCTAATAAAAAAGCACTTCAAAAATTGGACAAAGACTTATTGCAAAGATTGACAGAGTCAACAGGTAACCTTCTTGATGATACTTCCCTGATGGAAGTGCTGAATAACACCAAAACACAAGCCAAAGAAGTCGCAATCAAATTAGAGGATGCTTAAATCAAAACCAAATAAATCAACGAGAAGAGAGAACAGTATCGACCAGTAGCTATTCGAGGATCAGCATTGTATTTCACACTCATTGAATTATTCCTCGTCAATTGGATGTACAACAGTTCTCTTGAGCAATTCCTGGAATTGTTCAACTGGTCATTGTTACAGAAATCGCCATAAGCGAATTCTCCTCAAAAGCGAGTTGACTTTATAATAAAGGTAATGACTAAGCACGTGCATCGCTATGTGAATCGTGGTCTTTTTGAAAAGGACAAAATTACACTCATGCTCATGATCTGTTTTAAGATACTCATCACCGCCAAAAAGCTCACAGGTATTGATGTGGGAACCTTCTTAAAAGCTGGAGCTGGAGAAGACATCAAGACTGCAAGACCCAAACCACAAGGTAATCAGTTCAATTTCATTGATGAAAAGGCTTGGCTGAACATTATCGCCTTCTCGAAAACTTGCTTCGGAGAATCTTCAGTACCCAATTTCAAAGAACTGCCTGACCTCATACAGAAAAATCAGCCAGGATGGATTCAGTTTTTCGAAAAGAATGATCCATAAAACTACCCTATTCCTGATCTGGCAGAACGCATGTCCCAAGAGAAAGAGGAGATGAGAGCATTTATGTAAATGTGCCTTGTTCGTTGCGTTCGAGAGGACAGAACCTTAGTGGCTGCCTCAAAGTTTATCTCTGCCATATTGGGCCAGGAATACATTGATCCCATTTCTTATCCCATGCAGGATATTTGGGGTGAATCCAAATTTAACGTACCTATTCTATTCTTGCTTTCTCCTGGAGCTGATCCTACCAGCTCAATAGATGATTTCGCTCGTAAAAAGAAGAAAGTGACTGAAAAAGTGTCAATGGGTTAAGGTCAAGAAGAGCCTGCCCGAAGAGCTATTAAGGCCTGCATGTAAACCGGCGGCTGGGTTATTCTGCAGAACTGCCAGTTAGGTCTTAAGTTCATGGAGTAAACTGAACAACTGATTATTTCTCTTAACTCCAATGACGGACAAAGGCCTCATGAAGACTTCAGACTATGGATAACTTGTGAGCCTCACAATCGATTCCCTCTTGGTCTGTTGCAAAAAGTCATCAAAGTAACAAACGAACCTCCCAAAGGTCTGAAAGCTGGTCTTTACAAGACATTCACCACTATGATCAACCAATAATTCCTTGAAAAAGTCGATAATGCTAACTGGAAGAATCTTATCTTTACAATCTGCTATCTGCATTCCATTGTAATTGAACGACGTAAATTTGGTTCATTGGGTTGGTGTGTACCTTATGAATACAATAACTCCGATCTCTAAGCCTCCCTTTGCTTTGTCTAAAAATATTTGAATAACCTTGCGAGCTCATCTCCTCAACAGAATCAAATTCAGCAAATTAACACTCAAGTGCTTAAATACATGGTATGCTAAGTGTTGTATGGAGGTAGAATTACTGATGATTTGGATCGTTAACTGTTTGCTACTTTCGGAGAAGAGTATATCAAAGACGGAATGCTTAATGTTAATGAGTATGTCTTTTTCGGCAATGATGGTAAGGATAAAAATGCATTCAAATACAAAATGCCCGCTAATCCATCTCTTTAACTTAGCAAGTATCACGAGTATATCGCCACCATTCCAGCTGTGGATTCACCATAAGTGTTTGGACTCGACTCCAACGCAGATCTCACTTTCCGAATGAAGGAGTCAATCTAGATGATCTTCACCATCATGGAAACACGTCCCAAAGAAGCATCAGTGGGTGGCGGCAAGACGAGA
>Ga0302280_1000796_pt1 | contig 27397 bp, 30 predicted proteins | sample III_Fen_E1_1_FD_198771 | JGI IMG/M metagenome (GOLD analysis project Ga0302280, IMG submission 198771) | Peat permafrost microbial communities from Stordalen Mire near Abisko, Sweden - III_Fen_E1_1 | ecosystem: Environmental > Terrestrial > Soil > Wetlands > Permafrost | place: Sweden: Abisko... | reverse complement strand
CAAACCAGAAAGAAAACTAGAACTAATAGAATTCATGATACATCAACATTGGGGAACTAAAACTTTAATAAAAGCTATTCAAGAATCTGACTTAAAACATAAAGAACAAATCGTCCAATTACTAGAAGGAAAATAAAAATGCCTATAGAAAAAGTTCCAGGCGGTTTTCATGTTCATAACACAACCACAAAAAAACCACTAACAAAAAAGAAAGCCCTTAAACAACTCGCAGCAATAGAAATCTCTAAACACATGCAAAAAGACTATCAAGAATTTTTGGCAGATCTTTTAGAAGACGTTTCCGAAAAGCCTATTAAAAAAGTTTCCGTAATATTTTCCGAAGAAATTCCAGGGAAAATTGTAAAAGAAGAAACTAGAGTAGTAATGAAAAATAAAGATGTGTCGGAAGTTCTTGATAAATCTTTTCATCCTAGGTCGGACATTGTAAAACTTTACTATAAACTTTCCGAAAACGATTTGAAAAAAGCTTTGGGGAAATTTGGTGGGAAACTTGCGGGGAAATTTGGTGGGAATTTTTCGAAAAGTAAGGATATCGTTTTTAAAATTGTTCTGAACCTTGGAGAAAATAAAGGGAACATTTGCTATAGCTATTTCTTTAATGGGGACTCGTTTGAGCTATACCCTGACGTAGAACATTTTCGGAAAGATGTTGAAAGAGGGATCGTGATTTCTGGGAAAGATTTGTCGGAAATTTTTGGATAAGCTTTTGGTTGGATTTGTTTAGTAGCTTTTGGGGACTTTTTATAAATACTTTCGGAATAGTTTTAGTTTGTTTGAGGATTTTTAGAGAGTATTTTGAGAAGGTTTTTGAGAAGGTTTTTGAGAAGTTTTTCGGAAAAATAGGCGGAAATAAATGATAAACAACATTCAAGATTTTGAAAATTATATTCGCTTAAAGTTAGGTGCGCCAATTTTGAATATAGAATTGGATTCAACACAAATTATTCAGGAGGTTTCTGACGCGACCGATACTTTCCTACGCTATACATACGGCGACGCAACATATAGAGATGTTTATACAATAAATGTAATTTCTGGAGTTAGCGCATATCAATTAGATTCTAGTGTGGCAAATGTAATATCTATAGATGGTCCAAATGGAGATAATGACATAAATAAGCTCTTTACACCGTTACATGAACAAATGTATAGTAATTTTTATAATGGTGGAATTATAGGTAATGGCAATGGGTATGAAGCTAATATGGGCGGAGCTTATGCCATCGGTAGTTATACTGAAAATATGATGTATTTAAGCGAGATCAATGGAACTTTTTTGAGAAATTATTATTGTCAGTATTCTAATAATACAAAAATTCTTAGAATATTTCCAACGCCCGAAATATCTCATCCATCTATGTTAACGATTTGGAGAAATGAAAACGCAACCGATTTATATAATAACATACTTTTGAAAAAATTAGCAGTTGCTAGTTGTAAAATATTATGGTCAAGCATACTCGCGAAATACTCAATAAACCTTCCGGGCGGTGGTTCACTTAATTGGCAGGCATACATGGATAGAGGTGAGAAGGAATATGATGCGGCCATGCAAGCGATTGTTTTAGAATCTCGCGCACCAGAATTTTTTGTAGGATAATTTTCGAATATATTTCTTAAAATTTACTAATCAATTGACTAAATAATTATAGACAAATCTCCTAAAGGTTGGTTTGTTTCTCCCAAAACAAACCAACCTTTAGGAGAATCTTTAAGATGAAAAGATGTGGACATTGCCATGAATGGAAAGATGAATCAAATTTTTGTAAGAATAAAAATTATAAAGATGGTTTACATAATACTTGTAGACAGTGTGAGAAAGAAGCGCATAAAATATATACCGCAAGAACATTTGAGCCTAGAAGAATTAAGGCAAAAATATATAGAGAAAATAATAAAGATAAAATTAAAATTTCGAAAAAGAACGCCGAAGCAAAAAATCCAGAGAAGTATGTTGCTAAAAGAAAAGAATGGCAAGAAAATAATAAAGATAAACATGTAGCATATCAAAAACAATATCATATAGAAAATAGAGATAGACTTAAAATAATAAACGATGCCTGGAGAAAAAAGAACAAGGAAAGTTTATCAAAAAAGATATATGAATATTCTAAAAATAGAATGGCAAATAGTCCATATTTACAATTTGAAAAGAATTTAAGAAAACGCATTACGGATGGTATAAAAGAATTTTCAACAAATGGTAAAACAAAAAGTTGTATGCAATATGGAATAGATTTTAATGCAATTTATGAAAATATAGGAATTCGTCCTGGTTTAGGAAAAGATTGGCATTTAGACCATATTATTCCTATGATTGTGTTTAATTTAGATTTACATGAGCATATATATTTATCAAATATTTCTGAAAATTTGCGGTGGCTTCCTGCAAGAGAAAATGATTCAAAGTCAGATAAAATAGTTTGGTCTTTAATAGAACAGTCTCCGAAGTTACTTGAAATAGCTACTTTGTTAGGAATTAAAAAAGAGCATGATGGGATTGAAGGAAAAGTTTTAAGAAAATTATTCTATCCTGCTCTCTCAAATGATACCGAAAACATCCAAGAAACCATAGACCAACAAGACTCAGAAGATTTCCAAGAAGAACTCTAATAAATAATTAAAAAGTAGGTATAAAAATATGTCTAAGTTATCTTTCGAAAAATTTCTCTTAAAAGAGTCTGCAAATGTTAATGTAAAAGAATTGACCAGTATTCTAAACACTGCTCAAAAATCTATTGAAAAAACTGAAGACAAAGATGATAAAGAAGATTTGGTAAAAGAGTTTGCGGAAAAGATTTTGAAAGTTTTAGAAGATTTGATAGAAAATTTTGCGAAGGAACCATCATACTTGACAAAAGAACAGGTAGAAGAAGTTAGGAAGATTTTAGATGAATCTGGAATAAAGCATAAGGAAGTTGAATCATATTTGACAGCATCTTTAGAAAGTGATAAGAGAAAGGCTTTTGAAGATGAGCATGGTGAAGATTCTGAAGATGATGATAAGATTGCTAAGAAGGCTAAAGAGAATGCTAAGGATGATGAAGAGTTAGAAAAAGAGACTGAGAAGGATTTGAAAGAGCTTGAGAAGAAGGTTGGTAGGAAGCCAAAGAAAATTTTGCTAGGTATTATCAAGAAAGAAGACGATGGAGAGGTTTTAGAGGCGATTGTAGGCGATACTGAACTGAGTGTGAGGGACATAGAGGGTTTGGAGTATAGAGAGGATGTAATGGCTGCTATGTTTAATGCTAGGGATTTGAAGACCCCCGCCGCTATCACTAAAAGAGTTAAAGAATTGAAAGGTGATGTAGTTTATTTTTATGATGAGAAGAAGAAAGATAATGATGAAGAGTTTTGGAAGATTATTCCGTATAAGTTTTAAGAAAGTTTGTTAGGTTTTTTCTTGAAAGGCTCTTCGAAAGTTGAGCCTTTTCTTTTTGAGAATCTTTTCCGAAAGGTTTTAGATAAATATTTAGAAAAGAGGCTAAAATGAATATATCAGCTACTATTAAAACATCTGCGGTAAATATTGTGAATATATCTGTAGATGGATCTAGATATAATATTGTTTATGTAGATGCTGCAAAAAATCTTAATATTTTACAAGGGAATATTCCGTTTGATATTACGGCTCCTTTTGGAACTGCTGCTATTATAAATTTCGCTACTAGTGCTGGAATAATTTCTTAAAGGATTTTTAAAAAATGACTGATAATGTTTCTATAAATGCGGCAAATAATCAAGTAGCTTTAATAGCATCTGAAACATTTGGTGTATTATCAGCACAGTGTCAAGTAGTAAAGCCGGTGTTTGGTTCTCAAGATGTTCAGCAATATATTTCATCAGCTTCTCCATTACCTGTTTCAAATGGTTTAGGTGTAGGTTATTTGCAAAGTATTCCTTCGGGAACTTCTTCAGGAACTTCTTTAAACTCTCCTTCATATTATTCTTCGGTTAGATTTTATTTACATCCTGGAGATTTGATATCATATTCTATATCTAATTCAGCAACTGGTTCTCCATATTTTACATTATTTGGAAATGATATTGGAGTAAATTGGGATGAGCCTCTTTCTAACGGGCAGAATGTATATATTGTCTCAGCTTCCGGAAACCCTTTGTATAGATTTTTGTAAGAACTATTTATGAAGTGATAAATATCTGCATGAGTTTATTACTTCTTTTCAATACAAGTCCTGCTATTGTATACCCAAATCAGACGGCGTTCTCTACTTCAAGAGTTCCTAGTCAAGTTTATTTCAATCATTTTAATTCGAATTATGACAATGAAAGATTTCTGTATGATTTGTTGTTAGCAGAAGCATATAATAAACATGGTGTTTGTTGTTCTTATATAAAAATTTCCTATGATCTAAATTATGATAAATTATTTAAAGAAGATAATAGCCGAACAATAGAAAGACGTTTTAATATTATGGCTTATTTTGATTTGCCGAGAGAAACTAAGACTTTTTCGAATGCTGGAATAGGTTGGAGTGAGATCATAACAGCATATGTTTCGAAAGCTCACTTAAACGTTGCATCTACTTGTGATTCGACTGGGAATTTATCTGCGTATCCTTCTTATATTCCTCAAGTTGCAGATTTGCTTGAAACAAGTTATAATTCCGTTCTGTATGAAATTATTAGTGTAAAAGATAGTACTGAAATTTTCTTACAAGGAAAACATTCTTGGCAAATAATTTTGAGAGTCTTTAGGGACAAACACTTAAATGTTTCTCCGGATACTTCTGGAACAATGACAGACTTACTTCAATATGTAAATCAGAGTGACTTATTCAACATCGGTAATTTTATAAACCAAGAAAATAACACAATAGCATATCAGCCAGCCATTTCGGAATGTCCTCCAAAAGATCCGTTCAATGAGTGGTGGAATACATAAATACTTAAAAAGGTATTTATAATGCGTGAATGTAATCAATGTCATGAATTAAAAGACGAATCAGAATTTACCAAAAGAAAAGATTGTTTGGATGGAATGCGAAAAGTTTGTAAAGATTGTTGTCATAAAAATGGCAAAGAATATTATTTAGATAATAAAGAAGAAATAGACGCGAAACATAGAATTTATTCTGTTGAAAATAAAGAAAAAATCAAACCATATTATAAAAAATATGCGTCGGAAAATAAAGAAAAAATATTAAATTGGAGAATAGAAAATAAAGAAAATATATTAAACAATAAAAAACTATATGATAGAAATAGACGGACAAGAGATCATAAATATGATTTAACTAGAAAACTTAGATGTAGAATATCTCAAGCATTTAAATATTTTTCGAAAAATGGTAAGACAAAGAGTTGTAAAGAATACGGAATAGATTTTGAAACAATTTTCGAAAAAGTTGGACAAGGCCCAGGTCCAGGAAAAGAATGCATTTAGATCATATTATTCCAATTTCTATTTTTGATTTAGATAATCCGGAGCATGTTAGATTAGCTCATCTTCCTCGTAATCTTCAATGGCTTCCAGGGTCAGAAAATATTCATAAATCAGATGATATTTTAGATTACGTTTACGAAAATTCAGAATTAGTTTACATACTCAATATTATTTTAGGATACTACGAATGAACCTAACGACATACATTAAAGAAAGTTCTCAAAAAAGTCTTAAAGAAAAATCGGACATTCTTAAAGCAAAACTTATTAAAAGGTTTAATTTTGATAAGAAAGTAACTATAAAAGAACTAGAACAAATTGCCAAAGAGAATGACAAAACTCCGGAAGAAATTTTCGAAATGGTTTTTGAAATATTGAACCATTTTCTTTATAGACGTTACGAAAAGTTTACTGGAAATAAAGAAGAATTAAAATCTGGAATTAAAGAAGAATCTGAACATAGCGATGAACCACTAATTGCCGAAATAATTGCTAAGGATCATTTGAAGCAAGTTCCTAATTATTATTCGTTATTAAAGAAAATTGAACCAGAGGAATAGATAACATTTCGTCTTTAATTTTTTATAAATAATTCTAAAAGGGGAACATAAAAAATGGGCGATGACATAGATATTCTGAAACACTTTCAGCAACTTTTGGATAATCAGACTCGCTCTATAAATGACAGCAACAATGATAGATTTAATAGGATGGAACAAAGGTTCAACAAAATAGACGAAAAATTAGATAAGATTGATACTACTATAAACAATCACGAAGTTCGCTTAGTAAAGATTGAAGATCATATAGAATATAACAAACCCACAAAATTTGGATTTGATAATATATTAAAATATGGCCAGCCAATTTTATTCTTAGCTTTTCTGATATTTTATTTAGGCGCTACTTTGAATCATACACAAACCACCGCTATAGAAAAATCTGTATCTACCACATCTAATCTATTGAATGGTAATCTTCCATCAATTCCAGAAGTCACTAAAACAGCTAGAAGCACAACTGTAGTGAATACAAAATAAGGAAACGATGGAATCTTATTATTATCCAAGAACATCTAGAAAGATTTTAGTAGCTTTTCTAGATATGTTTAATAATATTTCTGTTTATAATTATACTTCAGGAACTAGTAATGTAGTGACGCAAATTATTCCAGTTCCTTTGAAATATGGTGTAGCAGATAAAGCTTATTTGTTTAATCTTCAACAGCAATCAGGAAAAAAATATTATCCCTCTTTGCCATCGATTCTTGCATCTATAGATTCTTTAGGGTTTTCTCAAGATAGAGCAAGGTCCGTAAACGATGCTCGGGAATTTTATACGTCAGCTTTTGGAGATTCTTTCGTAGAAGATATCCAACCAGTTCCGTATGATTATTCTTTTCAATTAGAAATAGCTACGGAAAGCATGGACCATCTTTTTCAAGTATTAGAACAAATATGCCCTTTCTTTTCTCCTACAAGTTATTTGAGAATACAAGAATTCGATTTCTTAAATTTAGAAAGAAACTTAAGAGTAGAATTGTTGGGCGTTACATTAGACCAACCTACAGAACTTTCGGAAGAACAGTCTAGATATTTTAATGCAAAGATTTCTTTTAAAGTAGATGGTCAAATGTATAGGCCAATTTCCTATGGATCTATAATTAAAATCATTAATACAAATTATAATTTCGGTGCTAATCTTGGAGAGTTTTATTCTACTTCTGGTTTACCAACATCCGCAACTCCTCCTGCAAATTATAATTGGAGTTTTCCTGTAAACACTTCCGCAACTGGTTATACAAAAGTAGATAATAATTATTTCGAACTTTGATAAATAATTCTGATAAAGGCTTTCGAGCGTCCATTCAGGAGTTTATCAAATGTCGGGATTTAAGTCTGGTGCGTTAGAATTAAGAAAAAAAGATTCGATTGCTAATAACGCCGACCCAGCAAATATTCTCCTTGCTGTAAATACCCAAAACATTTTATATACAGTTGATGAATTTGGTATTTATAGATATCTTTTAGTTTCTGGATATTTACCTTTATCTGGCGGAACATTGACTGGAAATCTGTCTGGAACTAATATAAGTATTTCCGGAAATCTTGTTACAAATTCTTTCTCTCCAGGTATTCAAACATTTGCTGGAAGCACTTTAACAATGACTTCCGCATCTCCTTATAATACTGTATTAAACGGAGCAACCACTTTAATAGTTTTGCCGGATGCGACAACTTTGACTAGTGGAATTTCATATAACTTTTTTAATAATACTGTCAATAGTGTTGTCGTGAGTGCAAATGGTGGAAGTACTTTATGGACTATTGCTGCAAATACTAGCGTAAGTGTTGCTTTGTATAATAATTCTATTCCGGCGGGTTCTTGGGTGCTCGAAGTAAATGGTTCCAACTATGCACAAAATGTTTCTATTCAATTTAACGACAATTTAATATTTCCTACGAATGCTATTGGTGTTTTGGCTAATAATGGTTCAGGAAATTTAACGTGGATTCCATTTTCTTCAGCGGGTGCAGGCAGTGGTGGTTCGGTTTCTTCCGTTGGATTGTCCTCAACAACATTAACAATTTCTAATACTCCCATAACAACTTCCGGAAATATTCTAGTAAACCTTTCTTTGTTCGGAACTTCAGGAACATATACAAAAACACAAGTAGACAAATATGGAAGAATTGTGTCGGGTGGATTTTTAACAAGTTCTGATATACCTATTCTTCCATATTATCCTGCGAGTGCTTCAATTTCTTGGAACAATATTTCTGGAACACCAAGCACTTTATCTGGATATGGAATTACATCTAGTGATACTTTATTTAATAGTAAGTATGCTCAACTTTCCGCGATTCCCTCTTTATCTGGACTAAGTCTTTATCTTCCTTTAAGCGGTGGAACATTAACTGGACCATTAACAGGAACCAACATATCGGCAACTAATATTTCTGGAACACATTTTGGAAATCTTTCCGGAACATCTTTACAAAGTCTTACAGCAAATCAATTAACTACTCCTCAGAATTTCGGAATTGTTGGTGATATCGTAGCTTCAAATATTTCTTTTAATGGAACCGGGTCTGTAATACTTTCTTCAACACTTTCGGCAGTTGGAACTTCTGGTATATATACTAAAGTTCAAACGGATTCGAAAGGGCGCGTTATTTCCGGGACTACTTTAACTTCTGCCGACATTCCAGTTCTTCCATATTTGTCTACCATTCCATCATTAAATTATGGTTCGGTTTCTTCTGTTGGTTTAAGTTCAACAACATTAACAATAGGATTGACTCCGGTAACAACTTCAGGAAATATTTCCGTAAACCTTTCTCCCATTGGAACTAGTGGAGTTTATACAAAGATTTCTTCGGATGCTTATGGAAGAGTAATTTCTGGAACTACTTTGACTTCTGGTGATATTCCTGTATTACCATATTATCCTACAAGCTCTTCTATATCTTGGACTAAAATTTCAGGAACACCAACAACACTTTCCGGATATGGTATTACAAGTTCTGATAATCTGTTTGACAAGAAATATTTAATGTCTGGTGCATATCTCCCATTATCTGGAGGAACGTTATCTGGTCCAGGAAATTTAAGTGTTTCCGGAAATGAAATCGTAGCGGGAACAATAATTGCTTCGAATTTTTATACAGATGCCAACCAAAACATTTCTATTAGTAACCCAAATAATAATGGAAACAACAATATATTAATAGGGTCTCAAATGGGTAACAGTTTAACATCTGCTGCCACGTTTAATGTTTTTATTGGTCCGTATGCCGGATCGAATAATATATCAGGTAGTGGAAATGTATATGTAGGATCTTCTAATGGACAAGTAAATGCCGGATCGAATAATACCTTCCTGGGATTTTCTGTTGGATATAATCAATTATCCGCGACGAATCTTTTATTGATAGATACTGGCGGTGGCCGTGGGTCGGGCGGTGCCGAATTGTCTAATAGTTTAATCGTCGGAACAGGTCACACTTTTCCATCTTTACAAACACTTTCCTTAAATGCTAATACTACCGTTTCTCAAAATCTAAATGTTTCCGGAACAACTACTCTAGGAACTTTGAATGGCATTTTGAAAGGAACTTCAGGTGTTGTATCTATTGCCACATCTTCGGATTTTCCGGCTCTTCCATATCTTTCTGCTATGCCAACTCTAAATTATCTCCCATTATCTGGAGGAACGTTATCTGGTCCAGGAAATTTAAGTGTTTCCGGAAATGAAATCGTAGCGGGAACAATAATTGCTTCGAATTTTTATACAGATTCTTATAATTTAGTCGTTGGTTCTTTAAATAGCCGTTTAGGTGTTAATAATGTTATTATAGGAGCACAAGCTGGCCAATCAAATACTTCAGCAGGAGGCGCAAATACATTTATAGGACAGGCGGCTGGTCAATTAAATGCGTCTGGAGATAGTAATGTTTATATAGGAAATCAGACAGGACAAAACAATATTGGTCACGGCAATGTTTATATAGGAAGAACTGCTGGCTCATACCAAACATCTTCTAATAATCAAATAATTATAGATGCTGGTGGTTCGGACCTTTTTAGAAATTCTCAAACATCGGCATATATGATTGTTGGCCAAGCAAATTTATCTCCGGCAAATCAAACACTTTCCTTAAATGCTAATACTACGGTTTCTCAAAAATTAAATGTTTCCGGAACAACTACTCTAGGAACTTTGAATGGCATTTTGAAAGGAACTTCAGGTGTTGTATCTATTGCCACATCTTCGGATTTTCCTAGCTTTTCTGGATTGTATCTTCCATTATCTGGAGGAACGTTATCTGGTCCAGGAAATTTAAACGTTTCTGGGGCGTTTAATGTTAATAATTTTTTAACATACGATAATGTGAATTATAATACAAATTTAGGTCTTAGTGCTGGGAAAAATATTTCCACTGGCAAATATAATGTGTTGATTGGTAATAATGCCGGGTCATCAATACTAACAGCTCAAAATAGCGTTTATATAGGAACAAATGCCGGATCGAATTCTAACAAGGGTAATAATGTATACATAGGAACTAATGCTGGGGCAACAGATATTAACGGTGCATATAATACCTTTTTGGGTTATTCTGCTGGATATTATCAGGCAAATCCTTTACAAACGTTAATATTAGATGTAATGAATAGGTCTTCTTCCGCTGACGAATTAGCTAGTTCTTTAATCGTCGGTAAGGGAAATAGTAACGCATCTTTACAAACACTTTCCTTAAATGCTAATACTACAGTTTCACAAAATCTAAATGTTTCCGGAACAACTACTCTAAACATTTTAACAACATCTGCCGGAGGAGATTTAACAGGTAATTTACAAACTCCGACTGTTTTAGGTTTAGTCGGGCATCCTTTATCTTTAGCATTTAATGGATATCTTTTTAATAATGGTTCTACAGTAGTTTCTAGAAGTATTTCCGCAAGTGATGTAGGAAATCTTTCGAATCTTTATCTTCCTTTATCTGGAGGAACTTTAACAGGAGTTTTACAGTCTACTACTTATATGGCTATATCTGGCGGAGTCAATTCTATAGGAAATAGTAGTAATGTCATTGGCGGTGGTCCTTATGTTGCCGCACAAAATACTACAAATCAAGGTTGGGTAGCACAATTAGGAACTTCTAATACTTGGGATTTTTGGAATCTTACTTGTGCTGGAACATCTACTTGGACAAAGAATATCCAATTTTTCCCAGGTGGTAATATTGTTACTCCTGGGAATCTAAATGTTTCCGGAACAACTACTTTAGGAAATGTCGTTTCATTACCATTCAATTCAACTTCCACAAATTCTTTAGGAATAGGAACCACCGGAAATTTTGGTAGTAATAATTTTGAATTAGGAATTTCTATTTCCGCTGCCGCATCACATTGGCCTTTTGGTATTGTTAAAAATGGTTCAAATATTTTTACTATAGATACTTTTGGAAACACTACAAATTATGGAAACCTAAACGTCTCCGGTTCTTCTAATTTTGTTGGAGATATACTTTCAAATACTGGTTTAGGAAAATGGAGAGTTTTTTCTACTGCCACTGATACAGTAAATAATTCTCCTTGGTATGGTCTTGGTTATTCTAATCTTAATATGGGTTCAGGATCTCGCACACAACTGGCCGGATATTGGGGGATAAGATTACAAACAGCCGCGGCATATCTTGATATAGATAATAATGGAACGTCTAACACTCTAGGATTTACAGGAACAGCTACTTTATCTGGTGGATTAAACGTTTCCGGGACAATGCTAGGAAGACAAGCATCACAAACGGCAAACACGAATCCATATAATCTTGGAAACATATCTCCATATTGGGTATTTGCCAATACAAATAGTGTCGTTATTAATTTGCCATCATCTCCAAGTGTTGGGTGTGCTTTTTGTGTAGTAAATGCGACGGCGTATGGTGTTACTGTTAATGCTGGTTCTGCTATTATAAGCACAATATACAACAACTTCGCTAGTAGTGTAGCAATCGCAAGTCCAGCCTCTTTTTCAAATGGCCCATACAATTGGTTCGTATATGATGGTACTCATTGGTGGTTTACGGGGTCATTCATTGCAAATTATTAATAATTTTTATACATTAACCTTGGTACATAATCAAGAAGAAAATTTACAAAGTATTCTTGATGCGTATTCTAGTCAATCATTTATACCAGATAGTTTTGTGTTTGTATTAGATAGATGTTCAGATAATTCGGAAAATATATTAAAAAAATTTTCAGAAAATCACAACACAAAAATAATACAAAACACTTTTGGAAAAGGATTTATGTCTGGTTATTGCAGAGATCTTGGAACAAACGCAATTCAAAAAGAGAATATAAATGCTAACATATTATTTTTGGATGGAGATTGTATACCTACACATGATTTATTTTTAGAAGTTTCAAATATATTAAAAACTCCTAAACAAACGATAACCATTAATTCCAGATTAAATCAATTTGAAAAAGATTCGTCCGTTTATTTGTCGGATAGTAGAGTTGGAAATCCTTGGTTAAAAGATTTAATATTTGTCGATGGTAAAAACAATATAGTAAAAAATATGGATTTATCTAGATTGCGAATGATTACTTGGTCTTGTTGTTTAGGAATGAATTCTTTAGCAATAACTGAAGTAAAGAATATTAACAAAAATCTTTATAATATAGAAAGAATATTTTCTCCGGCTTTTGATGGAACATGGGGTGGAGAGGATGATTTTGTAGGGTTATCTGCTATGTTGTTCGGAATAGATGTTGTAGCAATAAATCCGGAACATAACGTTAAACATATTTGGCATGAATCAAAATCAAATGAAGATTTTCTAAAAAACTCTAAAAAAGAATATGAAAAATTATTAGAATTGGCACATAAAAAAAATGCAACCGGCCTTCATTTTTCGAAAACCGATATGCAAAGTTATTCTAGAAAATATTTCGAAAATCTTCAGAAAGGCTATTTGTAATATTTTTTGGTTATAGCATATACTATGCTTGTTTGAATATATGTGTATGCGTTATATGTCTTTAATCCCATGATTGCCGTTCTATTCGTCGTCTGTAGATCTAAGCATCCATTTGTCCCATTGTTTATTGGTAGGAAAATTGTAGTATCAATAGAAGAATTGACCCCGTACACAAGCTCTTCAGCCCCGCAATCATTAACCGATATGCTTAATGTGTCTGGAAGATTGTGTGTCTTTTCATGAATGAATGCTCCGAATAATTTTTTTGAAATGATTGTGTCGGTAATCTCAAAACTAGTATCATGGTTTAATGTTTCTACTTTTTGCCAATATATTGAGAAAAACATTCCAGTTGTATCTTCTTTCGTTGTGATGGTGTCGAAAGTAACGACACTATCCAAATGCTTTACAACGCTAGAATAAAGACTAACAGATGTTCCATTCAAAGAAAACGCATACCAAGGGATGGTCAAAGTAGTATCAAGTGCCGAAAGAATTTTAGTAACAAATCGGCTAGAATCAAACTTAAAATTTCCTACCTTTGCAGTAACTGTGTCAAGATCTTTCGAAAAAGCTACTACAGAATCTCCATTTTTGATGATAGACACTGCTGAATAAAGATAAGAATTATTTCCGAAACTTGCCGAATCATAAGCAGTATAAACAAATCCGCTATAAGAACCTGAATAAGATCTTCCTAGGACGGTGCTATAATAGTTGCTAGGATTTGTATAAACATTAAACCAACCAACTTTAACAGTATCTCCTACAAAAGCATTAGGAACAGTTACATCTACATTTCTTCCTACAATATACTTAGGACCAAGAACCCCAATCCAATTTGTAACAGGAATCTCTACAAGGGTATCATTTACAACCCCATTGCTAGGATCGTTTACAATAAAGTAAACAGTTCCCAAAGTTGAATCTACTAACCTCCTAGAAGCAACATTCATAGAGTTTCCAGAATGGTTAAGTCTTACGAAAACTTTCTCTGAAGATGTGGGAAACTTTGCAATACCATTTTGGAAAGGAACTCGAACCCCGACACTCTTTCCATCAATAGTCCAAGCATCTACTGTATAATTTTCCGAATTTCCTACTCCAGTAATTTGCAACTCTTTTCCGAAAGTTTTCCAAGAAATCTTTGGAGAATCTTTCTGAATGCTTGTAGAACGAAGTGATGTTGTTCCTGTAATAGTATAAGTACCATCTTGCGAAACACTTCCTACAAGCCCTGTCGATGTTACTACAGAAACTGTTGCTGAGCGCCCGGCTTGAGATAAATCAATTTTTCCAGAAAGATTTATATCAGCAGCTTTTGAAAGACCTACCAGAATTAAAAGACTCAAAATTAAACTTTTCATTATGTGCTCCTTTTTAGATATTTATTTTTAAGAACCATTTTAGTCCTTTCTAATAATATAATCAAAGATTGGTCGTTTGTCAAGAACTTTTTTGAGATTTTCTAAATAGTTTTGAAGAATTTTTCCGAAAGTCCTTTTTTAACTAAATAATTATGTTCCATCCATAGTTTTCGCTCGATGGTTGGAATGAAGGCTGAAATAGGACCTTGCGAAAACCATTCCAACTTATCGGGAGAAACTTAAAATGACTAAAATGAAAACACAAGAAATGTTTGAAGATGAAGCTAACGCAACACACCATGAAATTTTTGATTATTCTAAAGCAGTTTATAAAGGAAATAAATACAAGGTTTTAATAATTTGTCCAAACGGGCACGAGTTTTGGCAATTTCCAGGCCATCACATAAATGGATGTGGCTGCTCTGAATGTAAAAATCTTAAGAGAAGAACTACGAAAGAATATATTGTGTATGCCCAAAGTATACACGGAACAGAAAAATATAATTATTCTGAAGTATATTATAAAAATAATTATACTAAAATAAAGATATTTTGTAATGATTGTCAGGAATATTTTTGGCAATTTCCGCAAGATCATACAGGTATTAAAAAATGTGGTTGTCAAAAATGTGCAATTGAAAAAAACAAAGACGTTAATAGAACAACACAAGATGAATTTATACAAGAATCTAAAAATAAACATGGCTCCGATGCTTTTGATTATTCAAACGTTCATTATATAAATACCGATACTCCAGTAAATTTAATTTGTAATGTGTGCAAATATGAATTTTCACAAAGACCTCATGACCACTTAAGTAAATATAAATTATGCGGTTGTCCTAAGTGTAAAAGTTCGACAGGAGAAAAATCAATTTTTAATATTCTCAAAGAATTAGATATTAAAAATAAACCCCAATATAAAAATTCTAAATGTAAGCTAAAAGCTGTTTTGAGATTTGATTTTGCTATTTTGGATGAGTTTGAAAAAGTTTTATGCTTAATAGAATATCAAGGAATTCAGCATTATTTTCCAACAACTTTTGGTGGAATATCTATGGATAGAGCTATATTAAACTTAGAAGAAACTAAATTAAGTGATTATACAAAAAAGAAATGGTGTATCGATTCTGATTTAGAATTATTAGAAATAAAATATACAGACAAACTTGTAATGAAGGATATAATTATAGAGTTCTTAGAGGGTTTGAAAAAATGATCGATGGACTTTCAAAAAAACTTGACACTAGCTTTGAAAATGATTTTTCCGAACCTGTTCAAGAACGTTCAGTGATGGCTAGTTTAACAGATTTAGAAAAACAGACCGAGAAATATAATAAAAATAAAATTGAAATTCAAGATGTAGATATAATTAAAAAAGAATTAGTTCAATTATTAAATTCTGCCTCGATGGTTAAAAATATTGTTGAAAAAGAATTGGCCCGTCCCGGTTTCTCGGCAAGTATGATCGAATCTTACTCAATTTTAGTCTCCCAATGTAAAGATTTGGTAGTAGAATATAGAAAAATGTGTGTTAATGTTGCCGACCTAGAACTAAATGTATTAAGAGCAGAAAATTCATTTCAAATACGCACTGGAAACATTACGCAAAATATTCAGAACAACAATACATTCAATCTCTCTTCAAATGAACTTGACAATCTTATTTCAAAGTCTATTTCAAATGCTAAAAATAATAACCAATTGGATGCTATAGAAGTTGATTTCGAAGTAGATTCTCAAATAAAGTAATAAAAATATCCGAAATGATTTTAATCTCCATAAATATTTCTAAAATGTTTCCAAGGATTTTTCCAAATGGCTTTTAGAAATTTTTATTTAATAGAATCTGAAAAACTTGCCGAAAGTAAATTCAATTTCGTGCATTTAGATTCTTTAGAAACATTTGAAGAAAAAATTAAATTTTGTAAAGAAAATCTAAATCAAATTGGCAAAGGTAGTTCCAGATTAGTATTCGACCTTTCTAAAAATTCTGTATTGAAATTGGCCTGGAACGAAAAAGGATTAGGCCAAAATTTGATGGAACAGTCAGATCAAATCCATAAACTTTTCGGAGATTTGGTTCCGGCATTAAAAAAGAAATGTCAAGGTGATAAAATATATTGGATAGTTATGGAAAAAGCCAAGCCAGTTGATGAGGAAACTTTCGAAAAGATTTCTAAAATACCTTTCAAAACTTTTCAAAAAGCTATGAAAGAAATGAAACTAGTTAATTACAAAGAAAAGAAAGATGTCTCAGAAGAAACCAAAGAACTATTAAAAACTTCTCACTTCTTAGATTTGGTTCAGGATTTAACATTCTCTTTAGGATTGCTTGTTGGTGATGTAATTAAAACGTCTTCATGGGGAAAAATTGGAAATAGATTAGTTATACTCGATCCGGGTTTGCAGAAGGATTTTTTTAACACTTTTTATAAGAAACATAGGAAATAAATTATGTCTTTCAAAAAATTCTACTTAAAAGAAGATGAAGAAAAGTTTAATAAAGATTCTATAGATACTTTTCAAAGTTTTTCGAAAAAGGCTCAATACGTTGCTAGATACTTTCCGAAAATTGGAACCGGATCTTCTAGAATTGTATATGACATGGGTGACGGAAATGTATTAAAACTTGCTAAAAACGAAAAGGGATATGACCAGAACAATACAGAAGGCGATTGGGGAATGCAAAAAATGTATCCTGATATTATTTCTGAATTGATTGATAAAGATGAAGAAGATGATTGTTCTTGGTTGATTATGAAAAAAGGAACCAAGATGACTCCAAGCAAATTTCAAGCTCTTTCGAAAGTTTCTTGGCAAGATTTTACAAAAGCTATTTCCGAAGCTGATTTAGATTATCGCGGAAAAATAAAAAAGGAAAATATATCCGAAAAAACTAAAGAAATGCTGAATGACGAGGACTCTATAGTTTATCAAGTAGTAGATTTAATGATAAACTTTGATATGCCTCCAGGAGATATTTGTAGACTGGCTTCTTGGGGAGATTTTAATGGAAAAGCTAGGTTGCTTGATTTGGGGTTTAATAATACAGTAGCTAATACACACTATTCGAAAAAGAAACACTAAATAATTTCATGTCATTTAAACACTTCTATTACAAAGCTAAAACAGACAAACAAGAAATCTTTGAATCAGTCTTTGAGAAATACTATTCTAAAGGCTATTTCGGAAAGATTTCTAAAAATGTTATTAAAGAATCTCAGCAAAAATGGTATGATAAGTGGTTGCTTTTGCTTGAGGAAGGTGATAAAGATTCTCTAATGTTAGTTCTTGAAAATCGGGAAAATGTTCTTTCAAGAGAATGGTTTGACGAAATTTATGGAGAAAACATTTTAGAAGCTTCCAGAAACGATATAGAAGAAAAATTAAATAAGGTATTTCCATGAGCTTCAAACTTTACAGAAAACTAATGGAAGAATCTGAATATAAATTTCCAGGTCGTTCTAAAATTGGTTATGGAATGCGAAATAAAAAGACCCATGAATTGCTAAAACTATTTTCTCTAAATCATTCCTATACAGAGATGAAACAATGGAACGAAACCCACGAAGAAGAAATTAACTCTGGAGAATGGTTAGAAACTACAGAACTAGAAGAAAATGGCAAAAGAAAATTCAAGTTTTTCAATAGTGATAACGTATATGACGCACCTGTTGGAGAAAAAGATACTAGAAAACATTTGATGAAACTTTCTCATTAAATTTTAGAAAACTTTTTGAAATAATTTAAGGAAAACTATGAAGAAAAATTCTACGAACTTTCAGAAAGAATTGAACGTAATGCTTGTAGATAGCTTTTTTGAAGACTTTAAGAAAATAAGAGGCGTAGAAGTTTTGCCAGATTTAGAACAACTACATATAGGAGTAATTTATAAAGGCCGTGTGAGAATGCATGTCCAAGTGTTTTCGAAATATTTTCATGTGAATCATTTTAATGAATGGCACCAAGTTTTTGATGAGGATGATTTCTATTTTGCCTACGATTGGGATATAGAAAATTTTAAAAGTGTTTTAGAAAATTGGACGGCAGTTTTTAAGAGCATGAAGAAAACTTTGGTTAAACGTAGGAGAATTTTGAGGAGACATTGATTTAGTGTCTTCTTAAATTTCTTCTTTTCTTAATAGCCTCCTTTTTCAATTCCAATATATTATCTGCTGTAAATGCTAATGCTTCTCTTAAACATAATTTGAAATTGTGCTTATAAATTTTTAAGCTATCATTATCAAACAGTTTACAATCTTTATCAAACCAAAAGAAATCTATATGTTTTTCGTAAATTCTTATATCCATTTGAATCTTGTTTTTGTAATTTATGCTTATTAGAAAAAGTTTGAAATCCCTTTCTATATCGACTGCTGGAATTTTTTCTAAATTTTCTAGAAAAGGCTCTATCAAAAGCATGTTAAGTTCTTTTTGGAATTCTTCTGGATTTTTATTCATATATATAAGATAACACTTTTAGGGTTGTTTGTCAAGAACTTTTTTATCGATTATGAGATTTTTTTAGGAAACCTTGACGGATCTTTCATAAATAGTTTTAGAAAAGGTTTGAAAGACTTTTTGAGAAATTTTTAGGAAAACTTTATGAAGAAATATTACATCTATCAAACTACGAATTTAGTAAACGGAAAAATATATATTGGTGTTCATAAATATTCGGATTCGCGTGACCATTATTATAAGGGCAGCGGAAAAGCATTAAAATTCGCGTTTAAAAAATATGGCAGAAAAAATTTTAGAAAAGATATACTTTTTGAGTTTGATAACAAAGAAGAAGCTTATAACAAAGAAATTGAGATTGTAAATAAAGAATTTTTAAAAAGAGACGATATATATAATTTACAATTAGGTGGTAAGGGTGGAAAAATATATTCTGTTAATGGTTTCAAAGGTAAACACCATACGGAAGAACATAAAACTAAAATGGGTAATTTACAACGGGGTCGCCAACATCTTCCAGAAGACAAACTTAAAATGTCAATCGCTCAGAAAGGAAAATACCCAGGAGCAAAACATACTGGATTTATTGGATATTATATTACGCCATATGGAAAGTTCGAATCTTTAATATTTGCTAATAAAGGAATCGGTTTAAGTAGAATTACAATTAGAAATAGATGTAGATTTATTAACGATAATACCGTTAAGTCTTGGAGTCTTTTTTATGATAAAGATTTGAAAGAAAGTGATATTGGAAAAACTTGGAAAGAGCTTGGTTGGAGTTTTGAACCAGGACAAAGAATAAAATAATGTATCAAGGAAACCCATCCCTTCGCGCCGCTGGAGAAAAGGTAGTAATAACGAAAGAACAAATAGACGAATATGTTAAATGTAAAAATGATATAATATATTTTGCGGAACATTATTTTTATATTCAAACTATTGATGGTGGTAGGCAATTAGTAAAATTGTATGGATATCAAAAAAAAGTATTAAAAGCTATGTCCGATCCCCCAAATGGAAAAAAACACATATGTCTTCTGGCAGCTAGGCAGGTCGGGAAGGGGATGATGACTAGTATTTTTCTTACTCATTATTCTCTATTTGAAAAAGATGACAATATTATTATATTAGCAAACAAAGAAGCAACAGCCAAAGATACTTTGGAAAAAATTAAAATAGCGATTCAGAAATTTCCTCTATGGCTTCAAAAAGGGGTTGTTAATGGCGGTTGGAATAAGAATTCTGTTCAGTTTGAAAACGGAATGACTATTTTAGCTGCTTCTAGTTCGTCAGATTCTGTCCGTGGAAAAACTTCAGGATTAGTTTTTCTTGACGAAGCAAGTTTCGTGCCACCGCATATCTGGGAGCAATTTTGGAATTCTGTTTATTCTATTATGTCATCTGGAAAAAAATCAAAGCTTATTATGGTATCTACGCCAAAAGGCTTGAATCATTTTTATGAAATTTATTCAAAGGCAGTTAAAGGAGAAAACAATTTTTATCCTATTAAAATAACTTGGAGAGACCATCCAGATAGAGATGAAAAATGGGCAGAAGATACAAAAAAAGATATGACAACACAAGCGTTCCTTCAGGAGCATGAGGGCCAATTCCAAGGAAGTTCAAATACCTTAATAACTCCTGGAATTTTAGAAAGAATAGATACAAGAACACCAATAGAAAATAAATACAATGGAGCAATGCTGATATATGAATTACCTATAGATGGCTGTGAATATGTATTAGGGGTCGATCCAAGTAGAGGCACTGGTTCTGATTATTCTGTTGTTCAAGTATTAAAAATAAATTCCGAAAAAGATATAGACCAAGTTGCAGTTTTTCGCAATAATGAAACCGACCCGGAAACGTTTGCTGGTATATGTGTGGGTATTTCAGAATATTATAATAAAGCAGAGATGATGGTTGAAAGTAATGATATAGGAGAATTGGTTTGTGATAAGATTTTTTACGAATACGATTGTGACAAACTTATAAATTTCGATAAGAATGGCCTAGGTATTCGTTCTACAAAAAAAACAAAACTAGCAGGTGTTTTGCTAATGAAAAAGTATATAGAAAATGGTTGGCTTCAAATAAATGATATGAAGACTCTCTATGAATTGAGTAGATTTGAAGAGAAAAATCCTGGAGTTTGGCAAGCAATTGGACAAAACGAAAATGACGATACTGTTTGTTCCATGTGGATTGGGTTGTATTATCTAATCTCTGGATTTTATGATGCAACAACTAATGCAAAAGATTCCGGAAAATCTAATAAAGGTTCAGATGAAGAAGTTCCAACATTCTTAAGTTCGGAAGATATTCATTCAAACTTTTTCGGAAATGCTTTTTCAAACGATTTCCAAGATACCCCCCAAAATTTCCAAAACTCTCAAAACAATGATATATATTTCGGAAATGGTTATAACTAAATTTATAAATACTTCTAAAGAAAAATTAGCTAAATAATTTTATAAAATTCAGAGGTATCAAAATGGCTGTAGGAACTTATCCAGGAACTTATTTACAAGAGATAGATAATTCTTTTGTTCCGTCAAATCCTAATGCGTCATATGCGGCGGTAATGGGAAGGGCATTTCAGGGCATTCCCAATTCAAAGGTTTTGGTTCAGAGCGAATCACAACTAGTTCAGACATTTGGTATTCCGATGGTGTCTGGTTCATATCCATTAGTTTCTGCAATAGACTATGGGATTTATGCTGGGATAGAAGCTTTAAGAGAAACTACCAATCTTTATTACGTTAGATTGACAGATGGAACCGAGACATATGCAAACGTAACTGTCCCCACCAATTCATCTGCTGCGACATCCGGAACATATGGAACCGTATCTGCTGCTGCTTCTACGGCATATCCTAACATTGCTGGATTTCCTGATGGGAACTTGCCAAACAATAATTACGATTTGACTATCTATAATGGTTCTCCTGCTGGTCTTAGATTCGCTGCTATTGGTCCTGGCGCTACTGGAAACAACATTGCCGTAGCTGTTTGGACACCTGCAATTTCCGCAACTAGTTTATCTGGTTTCTATGACTGGTATAACAAGTATGATTCCACTGCTATTTCTTCTGCTGCTTCAAGGGTTGGAAATAGAGTTTTTAAGGTTCAGGTTTTCACAAAGCTTTTTAATCAGAACTTTGATGCTACTTGGTGGTCATTAACTTCTGGTTCACCTGTAGAGACTTGGTATGGGTCTACAAATTTCCTAGACAACGATCCTAATGGGAATGATTTGTTTATTCAATCTGTTATCAATGGGAATTCAAATTATGTTTACGTTACTAGTAATAAGACTGATGGGACTCTTCCTGCTTATACTACTACTGCTTTTGGGTTGACTGGTGGAAATGATGCCGGAACTCTCTCTCCGATAAATGCATCAACTGTTTGGGGATTGTTTGCTAATAAAGAAACTTCTCCGGTAGATGTTGCTTTTGTAACTCCTAGAACCATGAATTCTTATTCCGATCCTAATGAAATTGCTGCTTTAGATTCTTTGGTTGGTCAAAGGTTAGATTTTACTGGATACATTCAGGCAACAGCTTTAACATCTACTTCGGTAAACGCTATCATACAAGATTCTTCAAATATTGTTGTAGCATCTAATCCAAGTTATTTCGGAAAATATGTCGGATGGAACTTAGTGTTTGATCGTTACAATAAAGTTCGAGTTTACTTGCCAAATGGAATTTATGGTGCTGAAGTTTCTTTAAGAGCTAGTCGTGTTGGTAATCCTTGGGATGCTCCTGCTGGTATTGCTGTTGGTCAGCTTCCTTCGGGCACTCAGAATGTAAACTTGACTCCTGCACAAGCTGGTCCTCTTTACAACCAATATAACCTAAACACTATCAAGTTCTTAAATGGAATTGGCGGAGTTATTTGGGGACAAAAGACTGCACAACTTCTTACAACTGCTAGAGATAGATTGAATGTAAGAAAGATGTTGATTTATGTAGAGGACAATATTACTTCAATTCTTAATGGATTCTTGTTCACGGGAAATACTGTGAAAGCTAGGGAGCGTGTAAGTTCTTTAATAAATGCGTTCCTTTCTAGTGTTCTTGCAGGAAATGGTGTTCAGAGTTTCGGAGTTGTTTGTGATAATTCGAATAACACTTCTACAACCATTGCTCAGAATATCTTAAATGTTGCTGTATATATTCAGCCAACATACACAATCGAGTTTATTAGTTTGACAGTAACAATTTCTTCGGACTCTGTTTCCGTGAGTGAGGGATAAAACATGCCGGGTGGACTATATATAGAAGGAAGGAATATCAGGAACTTTGCCGATATTCAGAGAAACTATAATTATGAAGTTAGTTTTATAAATGCTGGGAGTCTTATTCCTGGTTGGACTTCTGATGATGTTACTCTAAGAGCACGTTCTTTCACCATTCCTCAACGTGGTAACGAAGCAATAGAATCTAGTTATGGAGCCATGAAACAATTCTTTCCTGGCAAACCAACTTTCTCAAATACTTCGGATATTACTTTTGAAGAAACTGAAAGTCAGGGTGTGGCAACATTTCTTTATTCTTGGCAGCAAAAGATATTTGATGTAACTGCTGGACATTCTAATTATAGCAGGAAGCGTGGAAACAATGCCGCTGGTTCAATTGCCGATACTGGTATTTGTGACCATATTGTTATCACTGCTTATAGAAATGGTGGAGCCGGAACCGATCCTAGTCAAGAACCAAACAAGTATTATCTTTACAATGCGTGGTTGCAGAATGTTGCCGAAGTAAATATCGATTACAATCAGGCTGGAGATTCTGTAAAGTTTAATGCAACTTTCCAATATGATTTCTGGGTATATTCTCCAACCGATCCACAGATTGGTAATGGAAATATTTCTAATCCTGTGATAACACCTGAATCTTCAAACTAAGGTAATAGACAATGGATAATGGACCTGTAACACAAACTACTAGGTCCTTTTATCAGACAAAATCGATACAAAGGACTTACAACTACCATATTTATTTTGAGAATTCTAGTCTTTCTAATTTGATAGATAATAATGCTTGGAATTTTAACAACAGTCATTATTATGCAACATCTATAGAAGTTCCTAATTATGAATTCAAAGATGAAGAATATAGAATAGGATCTTTTGTAAAAACGTTTCCAGTGTTAGAGCATCATGGTTTCGCATTTACTATAAAATTTGAAGAAGATGACCAAGGAACTATTCAAAGTCTTATAGATAAGTTGACTAGAAAAAATATAAAATCTTCTGGATATTATAATACATATGCTAATACAGTTATAGACCAAATTCAAGTTTCTGTTTTTCGCCCAAACGGAACAAACATTTATAAAAGGAATTTCTTCAATTGTTATTTCTTAAAAAGCTCTACGCCAACCTATTCCTATAATAATTCCGAAAAAATAGAATATGATATAACATTCAAAGCCGACCATTTCGAAACCACTTACGGAACTGCTCATTTTGATGAAGATTATAATGCCCCGGAAGACTAAATAAAAGTAACAATTGAGGTAATATAAAAATGGTTGATAAAGTTAAAAGACCTAGAATGGTAGATGTAGATGAAGTAGTTGAAGTTCCGAAAGTTGTAGAGCAAAAACTTGAAGATAATTTTTTTCCTATTGAAGATCTTCCTTCTCGCTATAAGTTGTATCCAGAAGGAACCAAGATTTTCGGAAGAACTCTTAAAGTGTCTGAAGTGAAAAAATTAACAACGATGAATGAAAACAATTTCAATGTTATTTTGAAAGATATTTTAACAGCTACTTTAAGGGGTATAGATATAGAGGATATTTGTGTTGCCGATAAAGTTTACATAATATTTTGGTTAAGGGCTAACACATTTAAGAATTCAAATTTCGTTGCAAAATATAGTTGCGATCATTGCGAAACTAAGAATGAATATAAATTTGATTTAGACAGTTTTGACATAGAATACCTTCCGGAAAACTATGACAAAAAGGAACTAGAGCTTTTGAATAGTGATAAGAAACTTACTTTGGATATTCTTAGAATTCGTGATGAGAATAAGGTAAAGGCATTTCAAGAAAATTTGAAAAATGGTTACGGAAAAATTGACGAAGATGTATTAGCAATGGCTTCTGCAATTAAACTAGTAGATGGGTCTCCGGTTTCTTTAAGACAAGCGTGTGAGTTTATAGCATCTTTAGAAAACGATCCCGAAGATTATGCTTATCTACATTCTAAGATTTTGGAAATGGATTTCGGAGTAATTCCTGAGATTAAACATTCTTGTAAGAGTTGTGGTGAGGTTAACAAGATACCAGTTAGCTTTCGACCGGAGTTTTTTCTTCCCAGATATAGGACTTGATGATATATTGGAGATGGAGTTTCAACTGAGTCTCCATCTTCATATTCCTTACTTTAATCATTTAGAATTTTTTGAAGTAGAGAAGAAATTTGCTAGGCTTCAAGAACATTTCAAAATGATTCAAGAAAAGACTTCTAAAAAGAATGTAGCGGATGGTAATAGATTCTAAATATATGTATGCCTCCGAATCCAAATGATGCTGCGAAAATACTTAACGAGATATATAAAACTTTAGAAACGCTTTCGAAAACTGAATTAGAAAGTGTAGAGAAGATTTTTGAAGAGCATAAAAAATTATTAGAAGCCGATGATAAGATTAAGAATGCTACTAAGAAATTAGAGGCATTGCAGAAAGAAGAACGAAAGACAGAATTAAAAACCGAGATACAAGAAAAGAAAGTAACGGCTTCTAAAAAGATTATTCTGAAAAATCTTACGGAAGCTTCTCGAAAACTTTCTAAGAAAGAGTTTCGAATAGGTTTTGATAATTCTAAATCTACAAAAGATATAGGAGAGATTGTAGGAAATTCTCTAAAGTCTTTGAAGAAATTGTTTCAAGAAAAGGATGCTAAAAAAAAGAGGACTCCATTTGCGAAAGATTCTTCTAAAAGTATTTTACAAAATTTTTCTAAAATGTTTTCTAAGACAGAAGAAAAACCTAAATCAAATAGTCTTTTAGATTTTACTAGAAAAGAAGAACATGCAGATATACAAGAGGACCAATTACACGTATTAAAACAGATTGATTCTAAGATAGATAATTTGTCTATGGAAGGGTCTGGAAGTATTTTTGATTTTCTTAAGAATGGTATATCAAGTCTTCTCGCTGGAGCAGGTGAAGTTGGCGCTGGAGCCGGAGGAGCAGGTGCTGTAGGTCTTTTAGGAAAGCTTAAAGGATTACTCGGAAAAGGTGCTGGTGCGGCTGGGAAGGTCTCTGAGGCTGGTTCTGCTACTACTGAAGCTGCTGGAGCATTAGGAGAGTTAGGAGAAATTGGTGAAGCTGGGAGCATGTTAGGAAAAATTGCTACTCCCTCAACTGCGGTTATTGCTGGTGCTGGATTAGCTAGTTATGGTGCTTATAAATATTTTTCTTCCGAAGATAAAGATGATTCTTCTCAAATAGTTCAGCCTAGGCAATTTGGAGGAGATGTTCAGAAAAATTCTCCATATTTGGTTGGAGAGGCTGGTAAAGAATTGTTCGTTCCTGATAGAGATGGTGTTATAGTTCCGAACCATAGATTGTTAAAAACATCTTCGGAAAGTGATTTGGGAAGTTCTTTTGCAATTATTTTGAATGATTTTAAGACAGGGTTTAACAAGAATATAAATTTGTTTGTAGGAAAGTTTAACAACACATTTACGAATCTTGGGAAAAGCATTTCTGATAGGCTTTCCGAATGGTTTGATGGTGTTAAAAATAGTTTGAGAGATTTCGGAGATAAGGTTAAAAACATTCCTTCGTTGATTGTAAATGGCGCTAAAGATATTATTAAGAATGTTGGAGATGCTGGTAAGAAACTTTTAGGAATTAAAGATAAGAAAGAAACTACAACAACTACTCCACCAGATTTTATGAAGTTTAATAAAAAATCTGATAGTAATGTTTCGGAAACGTCGGATGTTCTTTCTCAATATAATCCAGTTCCAGATGTTCAAATTCCTAAAATTACTCCTGATATTCAAGCCAATACTTTTCCTGATATGCGTGTTCCTAAAGCTGCACCGGAAATTCAATCTAACTATTCTTTGAAAGTTTCTAATCAAGTTTCTTCGGATGATGGTGCATTAGATGAAACATTTTGGATGAAACAATTTCTTCCTACATTTGCATCTGCTATTAAGATTAAAAAAGTTAAAGATTTTTCTATGTCTAGTCCTGTTTCGAGTCCTTTCCTATGATAATAAATCCTAAGTTGATAGACGATTTAGCAAAGACAAATGAAAAGATTGCTTCATTGTTAAGAAAACTTTCCGAAAATAAAGGGATAGAATTAGAAAGTATCTTAAAAGAAATAGAGAACATTAAAGAGAAAAAAGCCAAAGCTAAAAAAAAGAAATTGGTTCCTGTAGACGTAGATAAGAAAATAAATTCTGCCATATCTAATTTTTTAGAGTTGGTTCCGAAAGAAAAAAAGAATAACGAAACAGATAAAGTAAAAAGAAATTTAGGAATCACTATAGGTTCCTTTTCCGAGTTGTTTCCGAAAAATATTTCTAAAAACTCTTCGCAAAAATCTTTGAAAATAACTTTGCCAAAATTTCCTAAAATATCTTCTCAAAAGTC
>Ga0302280_1000794_pt1 | contig 27422 bp, 20 predicted proteins | sample III_Fen_E1_1_FD_198771 | JGI IMG/M metagenome (GOLD analysis project Ga0302280, IMG submission 198771) | Peat permafrost microbial communities from Stordalen Mire near Abisko, Sweden - III_Fen_E1_1 | ecosystem: Environmental > Terrestrial > Soil > Wetlands > Permafrost | place: Sweden: Abisko... | reverse complement strand
GTTTTTTTCGACAGGATACCTGAGATGAACAATATCAATTATGTCGTTTGCAAATTGGAAAACGGAATGAGGGAAGCAATTGAATTTCTTTTAAAATCAGGACATAAAAATATCGGCCTCATCAATGGCCCTCAGACTTTGATTGCCACTCAGGAAAGACTGGACTATTATACGTCTGCGTTAAAAGAAAACAACTTAAAAGTAAACCCCAAATTCATTGTCTCAACCGATCTCACTGCTGAAAGCACACATGTTGCTATGAAGAAATTGCTTTCATTAGAAGTCAGACCTACTGCAGTTATCGCATTTAACGACTATGTGGCTTTGGATGCAATCCAATTCGCAAAAAAAGAGAAAGTAAAAATAAACAAGGATATAAGCTTCGTGAGTTTTGCAAACCTGCCCGTATGCAATTATATGGATAATCCTCCGCTTGCTTCTGTTGAGCAGTTCCCTTATCAGCAGGGGCAAAAGGCGGTTGAGATATTGTTGCAGTTGATAGACGCAAAAAAAAGCGGCTCCGTGAAAGAGCCGCCCGTGATCAATTATACTATAGATTCGAAGTTAGAAATTCATTAATTGTTAATGTCTTGCTTTTTGCATCTGCTCCTGCAATTGCTTCATTTGCTCAGGCGTCATCTGTGGCATGCCTCCTTTCTTCGGCGTTTCTTTTGGTGCGGGAGTAACATCTACCACCTGCACATCAAATATGAGGTTCTCGAAAGGCTTATGGCTTGGGCCGGAAGGCTGTGCATCATAAGCCATGAACGCAGGGACATACAAAGTGCCTTTGCCGCCTTTTTTGAATAGCCTTAGCCCATCATCCCAGCCGGGTATGATACCATGCCTGCCCACTACAAATTTCAGTGTGTCTTTTCTTGGCCCGGTGATGTTCGATTCAAAGACCTTTCCTGAAGGGAATAATTTGCCGGTATAAAGTACCGAAATCTGTTTGCCCGTATCAACTGCAGGGCCATCGCCAATTTCTTTGATTTCTACATAAGTACCTGCATCGGTCTTTTGTGCATTGATCTTATTCGCAGCGATATAGTCTTCCATGGCTTTTGTTTCGCGCTGCTTTTCTTTTGCCATCTCACCTTCTCTGTCTTTGCCAACCAGTTCCTGGCTTGTGAAAACATCAACCACTTTAAAAGAAAGTATAATCTTGTCGCTGTGCTTTATGTATGGGGGAAGCTGAGCACCATGCTTAACCAGCGTGTCTGCAAGCTGAACAACAACCACACTGTCGCCTTTATGGAGCATGATGAAGACCTCGGCAGGATTATAAACAGAGCCAACGCTATCAACCCTTGCATAGGCAGGAACAGTTCCATAAGAAGAAAAAAGCAATGAATCTTTTATCTTTTGAACATAGTTTAATTTAATAAAGTCTCCCTTTTTCACCTGTGGGTTTTTGCCATCAGAAATGATTTTATAGAGCAGGCCACTTTTGGTTTTCTTAAAGCTCTGATTGGTGCATGAAACAGCAAGAATCGTTGCAAGAGAAATAAATAAATACGATGGGATTTTTTTCATTTTATAATAATTATTGTAGTTGTGACTCATTTTCTTTCAATGCAGCTTTAAAATGCTGTACAGTCTGATCAAGCGTCTCTTTGCTTCTGCCGCCGGATGCATTGAAATGGCCTCCTCCCTGAAAATATTTCCGGGCGAATGTGTTTACGTCGAAATTGCCTTTGCTCCGGAATGAACACCTGATCTCTTCATCTCTGTCAATTACTAGCGCGGCCAACTTAATTCCTTTGATTGATAAGGGGTAATTTACGATGCCCTCTGTATCCCCTGTCTTAATATCAAATTTCACAAGGTCTTTCCATGGAACGGATATAAGTGCTGCGTTATATTCATAATAAACCTCCATCCTGTTCTGAAGCACATGGCCGATAAAGCGCAGCCGGTTCTCTAAAAAATTATCGAAGAGGTTTTCATGTATCTGAGTATGATCAAAACCGGTTTCTTTAAGATTGGCTACCATCCGGTGTACAGCCGCTGTGGTGGATGCAAACCGGAATGAACCTGTGTCTGACATCACCCCTGCATAAAGGCATTGTGCAATTTCAGTGTTTATCTTTTTCCGGTAACCTGAACCAATGATCAGATCATAAATCATTTCTGCGGTTGAGCTTTTGGAAATGTCGCTTATGCCGTAATCAAAAACATCCGTTGAAGGCTCCTGGTGATGATCAACCAAAATTTTAATGCACTGCAATTCTTTCAGTTTGTTTGCCATATGCCTTGTGCGGGAAAGCGTGTTAAAATCAAGGCAAAAAAGCATATCTGCAGCATCTAAAACTGCTGTTGCTTTATCTGTGCTGTATTCATAATCAATCACCTCTTCGCAAGCCGGCATCCATTTGAGCCAATCGGCCCAGTTGGTTGGCGAGATAACATGTATTCGATGCCCGAACTGTTTTAAAAAATGCAAAAGACCCAGCGAAGATCCCATAGCATCCGCGTCTGGCTTTTGGTGCATCGTTATAACAACATTTCCTGATTGAGTGAATAACGGATATATTTCTTCTATGGGTTTCATATAAAACGGCTGCAAAGGTGGGGAATAAACGGCCAATTCCCAAAACAACTTAGTTTGCCGCTGTTATCTGGATTGGATGATTTGCGATCTCCTGATTGCAAGCTCAGGTTCTTTGGTAAAATTGTATAGTTAAAGCCCATCAGATAACATGACAACCTGCAAAAAGGGAGATCGTTACACCAAAACACAAAGGACAAACTACGAACCGATTCCATTACCTTTGCCGCCAAAAAAAAGATATGAGCAACAGGACTTTCACGATGATCAAGCCAGACGCTTTTTCTAAAGGGCATACCGGTGCTATCATTGACATGATCATTAAAGATGGCTTTCGTATTGTATCTCTTAAACTTACTAAATTGCCCCCAGAGAAGGCCGGAGAATTCTATGCCATCCACAAAGCACGGCCATTTTATGGAGAGCTTGTTGATTTTATGAGCAGCGGGCCCGTCGTAGCAGCCATACTTGAGAAGGAAAATGCTGTTGCCGGTTTCCGCAAACTGATCGGTGCAACAGACCCCTCAAAAGCGGATGAAGGAACAATAAGAAAGCTATTTGCTGCCTCCGTTGGCGAGAATGCCATCCATGGCAGCGATAGTGATGAGAATGCTGTGATCGAAGGAAGTTTCTTTTTTAGTGTGCTGGAGAAATTTTAGTTAGCTTGTTTATAGCCTCGGGTTTAAAAACACAAATTGAATTGTAATTGCTTCGTCAACTTAAAAACTTTGAGTTTGTTTATTGCTCCATCACCGGCGTTACAGTGTAACCATTTTTAATCAGTAGATTGATCAGGCCTTGTTCGCCAGGCAAGTGACCTGCGCCTACTGCAAACAAAAGAGTTTTTTCCGGCAGCAATGATTGCATGATGTGCACCCATTTTCTATTGCGGCCGTAAAGCAACAAATCCAGATAACCTGCTGTGCCTGGATCTTCTTTTACAGTCAGTTCCTCAATTTTGCTTAAATCCCGGCTATTGTATGCTTTGGTTAAGGTGTCCGTCATTTTTTTATATTCATCATTACTGTCAATGTACTGAACAAGATCTTTTGCCTGATCGGCATATGGTATGCTGTCAAACAGCGATGCCTGAAAGGAAGCTGTTTCCAAACCACTGATTTTTTTATTTTGGGCTTTGGCTTCTTTCATGATCACCATTTCCATTCCATTGGTAGTTTTGCAGGGAAGGTCGTCTTCTTCCATCATACTGCTGATGAGCATTGGCTTGAAATGCTCGAGCATGGAGAAAGGCAGCATGGGCGGGTGCTTCTCAAAATATTTTTTTACTTTATTATAATCTTCCTGGTTAAGAATATCTGAAAGCTTCTTGTCATCATTCATGCGCATATATTTCATTGCGGCCATCATACCCATCATGTCCGTGATATCAATCTCAAAATAGATCTCATCGCAATTTTGAATAACTGTTTTCAAACTGCTGCTCAGCCCGGCATCATCAGAGCATAAAATATGCATGGTGCCAAAGAGATAAGAAGGCTTTTTCAGTTCTTTGCCTTCAACCCGCCATAACAGGGCATTAGCAATAGGCTTAGAACCGCCCTGACAGAAGACAGCAGCGGTGCAACAACTGAAATAAATGATTAGAAACGAGCAGAAAGCTTTAATGACAACATCTTTAATTTGTAAATTGAAAATCAAACACATAAATTGCATAAAATTTGTAGTTAACAAATAATTAACATAATAAATTCATAAAATAAGCAGCCTTTAGAGATTTTTGCTTGCCTTTGATATCGTTAATACTGATGCATTAATTTTATTGATGCAAAGTAAATGATTTACACATTTGACCCTATTCTAACTTAAGCTGAGAAGCACCCGATTTAACTACCAACTTATTGAATTAGCATTCTTAAAGATTGTTTAGGAACATTTTCATGTACTTATGAGTCTTTTGATTACGCAGGATTGTAGATTTTTTAATTTTTAAACTTCACCAAACACAAACACACATGAGAAAATTTGTATTGCTTTTTGCTGTGCTGGTAATGTGTTCACTACTGGCATTTTCGCAAACAAAGAACGTTTCGGGTAAGGTTACTGATGCTCAAGGGCAGCCAGTCCCGTTTGCTACCGTCAAGGTTAAGGGGGGCAAAGCGGGTGTTGCTGCTGATGCAGACGGTAATTTTACCATTAAGGCTAAACAAGGAGATGTTCTGGTCATCAGTGGGTCTGGCATAACTTCTGTAGAATCCACGATCACGGATGTGTCAAGCTTCATTGCTATTAAAGTAACACAAAAACAATCTACTCTTAATGAAGTGGTGGTTACTGCTTTAGGTATTAGCAGACAAGCGAAATCGCTTGGCTATACCACAGAGAAGATTTCCGGAAAAGATTTGATTGTAGCACAACCAATTGATATCACTAATGGGTTGACAGGCAAGGTGTCTGGTCTCGAAATCAACACAGTAAACAACGGATTGTTTGCGCCTACCCGTGTCACGCTTCGTGGCAACAGGTCTTTGATAGGTAATAATCAGCCGCTTACAGTGGTGGATGGTGCAATTTTTTATAATGATATCAGCACGCTCAATGCGGCCGACATAGAAAGCGTAAATATATTAAAAGGTTCAAGCGCATCCGCTGTGTATGGGTCTGATGCTTCAAACGGAGTGATGGTCATCACCACTAAACACGGGTCGAACAACAAGGCTGTATTAACCTATTCCACAACCACTCAACTTGAAAAAGTAGCATATCTTCCTTCCTTTCAAACCAAGTTCGGGAATAATGGTGGAGAGTATTATGTTTACAATTACAATGACCTTAGCACTTATATTCCTTTTGAGAACCAGAGCTACGGGCCACAGTTCAATGGTGCAATGGTGCCCTATGGCCGCCCATTATCTGACGGCACACTTCACTATATTCCTTATTCTGGCAATCCAAACCAGAAAAAAGACTTTTTCAATACGGGAATTACAGAGCAGAATAATTTGTCCTACAGCGCTGGCGATGACAAAAGCAGATTTTATCTCAGTGCGCAGGATATCAGCTCAAAAAATCCCATGCCTGGTGATGTAGGCCGGCGCGATGTTTTTCGTTTTAATGGCTCCAGGACTTATGGAATATTTACTGCTGATTTCTCACTGTCATATACTTATACTTCCAAGAACACTACTAACACGGGTACTGTTTATGATATGATTTTGAACACACCTAATGAAGAGCCCTTGTCAAGCCTGAAAAACTGGCAATCAAATCCATTAGCAACTTTAGATGGTTATTTTAATGATTATTTTTATAACCCTTACTGGATTGCGGCTAACCAGAGAAATTTAACTACAGATAACGGGCTTCAGGGCAATCTGCATTTTGTTTTAAGGCCTGTGAAATGGCTTAGCCTCCAGTATAGACTCGGCGTAAACTACAGCACCGAAAAATATGCTTATCAGCAGGGAGAAGCTGATTACGACCAGCATTCTTTTACCGACGATACAACTTATTTTTCCAATTCCACTGGTACTGGTGTAGTTCCCAATACCAACTTTGGAACCAAGTGGATCGCGGTGAACAATGGCTATACTCAGCCAGTTTATAACACCTCTACAGCATCTAATTTCTTATTAACCTCTGACTTTGTCGCCTCTCTCAATACAAAACTTACCAAAGATTTTGATTTGAATGCAAGTGTAGGTACTTCTTATGTTGATAACCAGATCAATTATCTGAGTGTTAATGCTAACAATATCTTTTTCCCGGTATATAACATTACCTCTCTCACGGGCATACCGACACTGGGGCAGTTTTTCGGGGAAGCAAGAAAATTGGGTTTCTTTGGCGATGCTCAGCTTGGGTATAAAGAGTTTGCTTATTTGCATGGTTCTTACAGGTCTGACATAGATTCAAGGTTGTCTACCGCTAACAGATTCATACCATATTATGATGTGGATGCATCATTGGTTTTAAGTGAGGTGATACCCGCTTTAAAAAACGGAAACACCTGGGATTTTCTTAAGGTAAATGCAGCTTATTCTGTAACGGGTAATGCAACTGCTCTTGCCGCCGGGCAGCCTTATCTTGCTGCTGGCGCATATCAGACAACGCCTACTTTGAACAGTGTAGCTGGCTTCCCATTCAGCGGATTAGGCGGCTATCAATTGACTACAAACGTAGCCAATCCGAATATTAAGCCCGAAACTGTAACTGAAAAAGAAGTGGGCATCGAGTTTGGCTTTTTGAAAAGCAGGCTCACACTGCATGGCGACTACTACGATCAGAAGCTGACCAATGGTATAGTAAAAGCCTCATTGCCTAGTTCAAGTGGCTATCAAACAGCACTCTTAAATGCAGCCAATACAGACAATCACGGAATAGAATTAGACCTGAAAGGAAATATTATCCAAAGCAAAGACTGGCTTTGGAAAGTTGGCATCAATTATTCTTATAATGAATGCAAAGTCATTTCAATTAATGGAAACCTGACCACGCTGAATATCAGTGCAGCTTCCGGGACTAATTTTAAAGGTCAGTCAACAGCAGCCAACGGTAGTTCTTATGCTGTGGTCAATCAGTTGTATCCTGTTATCGAAGGAAATGATTGGGTAAGAGATCCGAATGGCCACGTGATCGTAAATGCCGTTACTGGCCTCCCATCTATCGGGTCAAGCCTTGTTAACCTGGGTAATGCCACTCCTAAGGATATAGTAGGTATTACATCAAGCGTACAATGGAAAAATTTCACATTGACTGCAACTGCAGATTACCGCGGTGGATATAAAACATATAACAACATTGCCCAGTTTATGGCATTTACAGGGTCCAGCAGTTATACTGCGGCAACCAATCGGGAGCGTTTCGTATTCCCCAATTCGGTTATAGATGAAGGTGGTGGTAAATATGTCACCAACACAAATGTTATTGTGAATGATGCTAATTTCAATTTATTCCCTGGTCTTTTCAACAATGTGGCATCTCCATGGGTACAAAGCGCAGCAGCGTGGAAATTAAGAGAAGTTGCTGTTTCGTACAATATACCAATGAAAGTATTCGGTACGCAAAAGCTGGTTAAACAGGCGGTATTTACCGTTTCAGGAAGAAACCTGCTGATGTTAAGGCCTAAAACAAACCAGTGGTCAGATCCTGAGTTCTCAGAAGATACCAGCAATGCGGTTGGCGAAAACTCAATCAATCAGGCTCCTCCAACAAGGATTTTTGGCGCCACACTTTCAGTAACATTTTAATTAATTCAAATTTAAATAGCAGAACCATGTTTAAACGAATTAAATCATATTTATATCTGGCAACACTGATATTGGTTTTGGGATCGGTGGGCTGTAAAAAGAACACGTTCAATATCAACGATGTCAACCCAAATGTTCCCTCCGATGTGAGCCCCAAATTCATTTTGTCGGGCGCTTTGGTCAATACGGCAAGCTATGTTAGGAACGGCAATTCAGATTATATCGAATTATATATGGGGTATTGGTCAGTGAGCGGTGACTATATCCCGGTTACACAAACCCTGACATATCAGACTACTACAGATTATTATTCCGGAAACTGGGATAATGGCTACCTGATCCTGAAGAATTTCAGGCAGATGGAAGTGCTCGCCGCTCCTGACCCTAATGCTACTAATTACATTGCCATTGCAAAAATTATGGAAGCATTTATCTGGCAGAGGCTGGTTGATCAGTATAATGATATACCGTACACAAATGCTTTGAATGGCGGTACTATAAACTTCCCTGTTTATGATAAAGCAGCCACCGTTTACGCGAGCCTTATCAATCAATTGGACACTGCAATTACCATTATCAATAATGCGCTGCCAACGGCTGAATTGCCAGGATCCTATGATGTGATGTTTGGTAATGCACCAAATGGCGAAATGGCAACATGGATTCAATTTGCCAACACGTTGAAATTAAAGATAGCTTTAAATCTGACTAAAAGCGCGTCTGGCACATCCCTTATCCAGACTGCATTACAAGGGTTAACAGCAAGCACAGGCCAAACAGGCAGTTTTCTGGGAGCAAGCGAAGATGCAGCAATCAATCCCGGCTACAGCAATAGCAGTTACTATCAGCAAAGCCCGTTTTACAATGATATGGGTTTCAGTACCAGTGGCGCTGTGCAGAACAATGAATCTTACTACAGGGCATGCAGTTATATTGTAAACTTTATGTATAACACGGCTGATACCATCAGGCTGTACCAAATGTTTGCTCCAAATGCGCAAACCCCATCGGTTGTATTGGGGCGCCCTTTTGGCAGCAACGTGTCTGTCAATCAGGATAATCAGCATATTTCTGCTATGGGCCCTGGGCTTTTGCAATTGCCAACATCTTCTGCAGTTATTTTGCCTGCTACGGAGAGTTTATTTATGCAGGCAGAAGCGGTGTTCGATGGCTATTTGCAGGGCGATGCAGGAGCTTTGTATCAAACGGCTGTGGAGGAATCTTTCAGGGCATTGCAGGATCCAAATTATCAGGCTGATGCAGATTCTTTTATAACCCAAAGCACTAACCCGAATGTGAACTTCACAAACTCTAACAACCAGCTTCAAACCATTATATTGCAAGAATGGGTGGCGGTCAGTGGGGTTGATCCGCTTGCTTCTTGGAATAACTGGAGAAGATTGGGCATTCCGACAGATTTACCGGTTTCTCAATTCTCAGGGAATGTGGCAACACATGTACCATACCGCCTGCTTTACCCAACTTCAGAATATCATTATAATTCAACCAATGTAGCAGTAGAGGGCACTATTAATAATCTGACGTCCAAAATATTCTGGATGCCTTAAAAAAAATAATTTAAATCAACTAGTATGAGAAAAATATTGATAATTACGCTTTCCATGATTGTTCTGGTTGGGACAAGCTGTTTAAAAGATACTGCATCAACTGATCTAAGCCATGAAGAAAGTATTCTTGAAGTGATTTATCCGCCAGCAGCTCAGTACAATGGTGTCGGTTCGGGACTGGAATATTTTGGTGGTGGGGCATTATCTTACCCTGCAACGGATATTTCCGATACATTGACATTTTATGTGAATATTGCCGGCACCAATACTTTGGGCACAGCTTTGTCTGTGACCATTGCTCCCGATCCAAATGCATTGCTGGATAACTACAGCACAGATTCTATCACTTATGTGGCTATGCCTGATTCGGATTATTCTATTGTAAGTGCAACCAAGACTATCCCGGCAGGTAGCAGGTTAGATACGTTTCAGGTGGTTTTTTATCCCAGTAAATTTGACATCACAAAGAATTTCATGCTTGCTTTGACTCCTACGGATGGCGGAGGAGTTCCAATAGCAGGGAATTTCGGGCATCTTTACCTGCACACGATAGGCAATCCTCTGGCTGGAACCTATGTTGAAACGGGCACACGTTATAATTATACTGGTGGTTCAGGTTGGGCAGGCCCTCCGGCAGCTATACCAGCTCCAGCCTCAACGGCTGATCTGTCATCATTTGGTGGTACGGCTACGCTTGATAACACGACCACCATTGAACTACCCTATTCCAATCTGGGTTCTTCAGGAGATAACCTGATAATTACATACAATGCTGCCGGTCCAAGCATTAGCGTCACCGGAAATAGCACATTGTTAGGTGGAGTAGCCAATTTTAAGGTTTGGGTTGAAACGGTTACCCTGGATCCAACTACTGGTAAGGCAACCCTGCATATAGTAAGTTCTTATACTAATGGTGCAGGCAATGACCGAATAAATGACGAGACTTTTGTGCAGCAATAGAGAATTTGGTTTTCATTATTCGATATAATAGTAAAGCAGGTTTTAGAAATAAAGCCTGCTTTATTTTTTTGTGATTCATTTATGACTTCCTGGCTGATATTATTTTAAATTTGAGCCACCCCATATATAGACTGTAAAAAGAAAACATTTGAGTTATGGTTTTAAGAAAATCGGTGATCAGTTTTTCCATATTAGTACTCTTGATAACAGGTAAGTCAGTTGCACAAAATTTCAGGGTTTCGGGCAAAATAACAGATACAAAAGGAAAAGCCGTTGTTTTTGTTTCGGTGAAAGTGAAAAACTCAGATCAGGGAACTAGCTCAGATTCACTGGGTATTTTCAATATAAAAGTAAAACCTAATTCCACTCTCCTATTCAGTGCTATAGGTTTTGCCGACACAGCTATTCAAGTAGATGGTCGCAATAACCTTATTGTCATTCTCAGGTCGCAGGCTAAGGCTTTACAAGAAGTGGTGGTGTCGGGAACAAATCAAAACTCAGGGCTTCCCTCACCTGAGGAGGCTACCAGGGAACAAATCATTGCAAGCACATTTGACAATTATCTCAGGGGTGCAGAGTTCAGCAACGGAACCTTTGTGGTAAGCGGTTTAAACCCTGCTGCACGTGGAGCGGCAGCATTAGTGCGGACAACAATAAGCGGGTTTGGCGCACTGAATACCATCAATTCCGGCGCCATGTTGCCAGTGATTGAACATAAAGAAGAAACCAAAGGAAGCCGTTATTTGCTTAACAAATATGCCAGGGGGGTCATCGTGGATTCGGGGAATCATATGATCACCGACTCGACCAACCTGCTCAATTATGATAAGATTGATGGCCAGTTGATGATTGCCAGGGATGCAAAAAACTACCTGGAAGTGGATAAGGAAAAAGTAATAGACTTCGCTTTGAAAACTGATGATACTTCTTTCATTTTCCTGAATGTGCCTATCCTGAGCAAGGTTAACTATTACCTGCTTATTGCAAATGGCAGTAAATACAGCGCATACAAATCAGTGAGGGCAAAATTTGTAAAATCCAATTACACATCGAACGGGTTGGTGGAAACCGGCAATAATTATGATGAATATGTGGATAAGCAAATCTATTACTGGGTTGACCAAAAGAATGAGAAGGCTGGCATTTTTGAGCTGAAGAAAAAGTCAATCAAAGAAGCGTTCGCTTCGGAAGCTGCAAAGGTGGATGCCTATTTTTCCCTTCACAAACATGAAGATGTGGATGATAACTTTGTGAAAAACCTGATTGTTTTCTTAAATCGGGGATGATTGGATTTTTGTAAGCAGGCTCCTTTGTTGGTTGGAGCACTATATAAAACCCTGCCGGTTATCAAACGGCCGCCAATTTTCCTTAACTTCAGTTGGCTTTTGACGAAATTATCTGATTGTGTATATTCATTAAAATGTCGTCTATGCGATTTATAAAAGCAAGTCTGGCAGCGCTTATTTTTTTAGCCGCACAAACTGCGCACCTGCAGGCTCAATCCATTTCGGTTACCGGGAAGATCGTTGACAGTAAAGGCAACCCGGTCTCATCTGCTTCTGTCAGGATAAAAGATTCAAAACAAGGCACCAGTTCCGATTCGAATGGGGTATTCCATATCAAAGCAAAACCAGATGAAACGCTGCTTCTAAGCGCTATTGGTTTTGCCGATACTTCTCTTGCAATCGGTGGAAGGTTGGAAATGAGCATAGTCCTCAGGCCTCAGCCCAGGAATTTGCGCGAAGTGGTTGTTGCCGGCATTAACCAAAATAGTGGCCTTCCATCACCAGAAGAAGCTACAAGAGAGCAAATAATAACAAATACGTTTGATAGCTATCTGCGGGGCGCAGAATTCAGCAACGGAGTATATGTCATTTCCTCCTATGGTGCCGGGGGACCCAGTCGTGTTCAACTAACTGGTTTTGGCGCATTAAATACTATTACCTCCGGGGTAATGCTGCCGGTGATTGAACATAAAGAAGAGACAAGAGGAAGTCGTTATTTGCTCAACAGGTTTGCAAAAGGCCTTATTGTGGATCATCAGGATCACGTGATTAATGACCCCGGCATGCTTCTCAATTATGATAAGATCGACGGGCAGTTAATGATCGCAAAGGATGGCAAAAACTATCTGGAAGTGGATAAGGAAAAAGTTGCAGCCTTTGCGCTCAAGACAGAAGATTCCTCATACGTTTTTCTTAATGTCCCGATCCTTAGCAAGGAGAACTATTTCCTGCTCATTGCCAACGGCACTAAGTACAGTGCTTACAAATCGGTCAGGACAAAATTTGTAAAATCCAATTACACATCGAACGGCTTGGTAGAAACCGGCAACAACTATGATGAATATGTAGATAAGCAAACCTATTATTGGGTTGACCAAAAGAATGAGAAGGCTGGCATTTTTGAGCTGAAGAAAAAGTCAATCAAAGAAGCGTTCGCTTCGGAAGCTGCAAAGGTGGATGCCTATTTTTCCCTTCACAAACATGAAGATGTGGATGAGAACTTTGTGAAAAACCTTATCAGCTATTTAAATCGCTGACCCTAAGAGTTCAATTCACCACAGCATCCTCTCCATATATCTGGCCCTTAAATTTTAATGATGGTGATGGAATGAATTGCCCTACTCCCAATGTACTCCATTTTTCATCAACTGTTTTAATCGTTGCCCCGCTGGCTACAATGATATTTGGCCAGTCGCGCTGGAAATTATCCAGTTCCTTTGTTTTGCGCGTTCCATCAAAACCGATGATCGAATAATGATGGCCGTTAGCCAATGGCCTTTGCCATATAATATGGTCACGCTTGGGATCCAGGTTATTGCAAAAACGCCACAATGCCGTCCCCAGATCATTTGCATCTACTGTATGCTCAACGTATAAAATCATTTTCACTTTGTCAACCCCGGCCACAGATTCACAGATTTTGTTGTGCAGTTCCCTGACATGCCCTACCCTGTTTTTCTCAACTGATATGATCAGGCAGGGGATATTTTTTTTCAATAATGAAGCGTTTACAATTTTTACTTCATCGAATTTTTCGGTAATTGCTTTATCAGCCAACGGGAAACCGGAAACTGAAAATTGGAAACTTTCATCCTTTTCTTCAACAAATTTGTTTGTTCCGTCAATGCACATTTTGCCACCAAAGCCCAGTTTGCTGCAACTATGGTCAAGCACATCCATCGGCCCTTGTGAAAAATAGATATCCGTTGCAGGATTTAAATTCCTAAAAACATATCGAGCAAGCGCTTCATAGTTCTGAATGCTCACGCCTTCATCTGCTATCACCAAAATCTTGTTGAACATCATTTGCCCGGCCCCCCACATGGCATTCATTACTTTTTGCCCTTGCCCTGCATACTCTTTTTTTATTTTTGCGATCACCAGATTATGGAAAACGCCCTCAATTGGCATATCCATGTCAATGATCTCAGGCACCATCGTCATCTTGATGGGAGCAAGAAAGATCCGCTCCGTAGCCTTACCAAGCCATGCGTCTTCCTGAGGCGGTATACCTACAATCGTGGCAGGATAAACCGCATTCTTTTTGTGCGTAATGCAGGTAATATGAAATCGTGGATACCAATCGGGCAAAGAATAATAGCCCGTATGGTCTCCAAACGGCCCTTCCCACACCAGGTCATCATTGGGGTCCACATATCCTTCAATAATGAAATCTGCATCTGCAGGCACTTCGATTTCCGGTTGGGTGATGCATTTCACCAACTCCACTTTTTTCTTTCTTAAAAAACCTGCCAGCATGTATTCATCAACATTCTCTGGCAATGGTGCAGTTGCACTGTAGGCATATACCGGATCCCCGCCCAACGCAACTGCCACCGGCATTTTGATGCCCAATTTTTTATATTCATTGAAATGCTTTGCGCTCACCTTGTGTTTGTGCCAATGCATGCCTGTGAGCACGGGGCCAAATACCTGCATGCGGTACATGCCTACATTGCGCGTATTGGTGCCGGGGTCTTTTGTATGAATAAAAGGAAGTGTTACGAATGGCCCACCATCCTTTGGCCAGCAAGTGATCACAGGAAGTTTGGTGATGTCGGGCGATGGCATGACGACTTCCTGGCATTCTCCTCTCCCACTTTTCACTTTAGGCATCCAGCTTGCGAACTGCCCCAGTTTAGGAAGCAATTTTAGTTTGTCAAGAATACCTTCTTTGGGAGATGATAATAGTTTGAAAAGGGATTCAATATCTTTTGCCACATCGTCCAAATGGGTTACACCAAGTGCCAGGCACATGCGTCTTTCGCTTCCATAAGCGTTCATGAGCACAGGGAATTCATAGCCGGTATTTTCGAACAGCAATGCCTTGCCTCCGTTGCCGCTTTTACTAAAGCGGTCTGTTATTTCTGAGATTTCCAATACCGGATTCACATAAGCCTTAATGCGAAGCAATTCTCCCGCCGATTCCAATGCGTTGATAAATTCCTGCTGGTTGCGATATGCCATTTCGATAATTTCAGTTGCAAAAGTAAAACGGTAAATGCAGGAATAAGTTTAAGCTTCAGCAATTTTGATGGAATGGAATAAGATTTATCCCTAATCAGTAAATTGTAATATAGCAAGGCTGAATGAGTTTCCTGCAGCCCCGTGGAGTTCTTCCAGAAAAATGGTAAATACCTGCCCACTCTGGAAGCTGACAGTCAGAGTTGTGCCAACCATTGTGTTTGTACCTGCCAGCTTAGCTACAATAGTGTAATACCCGCCAGGGATTCCTTGAAAATTATTTAAAAAAGTGTTTAGAATATTATCTGCAGGAGCTCTGGACGACTGAACTTTAGTGCCATTTATATAAAGATCCACAGAAGCCACGTCGGGGCTCATATTAAAAAACCGAAAATAGGCACTGTCATTGGTGATATTAGAAAAATTTTCGGTTATTTTAGCTGCTTTTACAGCGCCATTGGCGCTGTCATTATATGTTAAAATCGTATAAAACCCGAGAGAATCAAATGTTGAGGAAGGAATTTCTGCCAGCAGGCTGTCAGTAGTTGGGGTTTTGAAATCCACATCATAGGTGCCTGATGCAACTTTGAAATATGAGTTAGAGTAACTGCCGATAGGAATTGCGCCTCCGGGATATTCGTTGCCCCCAAAATAAATATTCGCAGAGTCACCGTAAGGCGCAAGATTCATTGTTGAGATAAAACTATAAGCAGGGCCTGTTACAACAGCGCCAGATCCGGCTTTAGTGCAGCTTGTGAGCTTTGCACCCAAAGAAATTAAAAATACCATCAAATAGATTGTCTGCAGTTTTGCTTTTCTCATGTTGCTTTTTCCCATTTCAGTGATTGGCCGTAAAGCCTGAATAAATTTCGAATTATCTACGCTATTTTTCATTGATTGGTTGTCTTTGGTTTTCAGGGTATAAAAATAAAAGTTTATTAGATTTAAGTCTCTGATCTATAGCTTTCCAAACAATAAAGATGCTCGCTAAAAATAGCATTATTAATTTATATGGGCTAAATCAGAATCATTTTTGATTTAGGCACTGGGGTGAATCCCTCAAGTCAGCGCATGCCTTGGAATCCGATCGACAAAAGATCCTATTTTGCCATAGTCTTTCTTGCCGCTGCTATAGTGGGTTGCAGCAGTGAGCCGTTGTTCACATCCTGTTATTTAAAAAGACAATCTTTTTGGAAGTTAAGCAGACATCCCTTTGCCATATCTTAACCATATTCCAGCCAGGGTTTAACTATACCGCAGCTATGCTCCAAGTACGCTTTTACCATACTGTAGCCATATATCAGGTACGCTTTAACTATACTGCAGCCATACTTCAGGTACGCTTTAAACATACTATAGCTATACATCAGGTACGCTTTAACCATACTGTAGCTATACTTCAGGTACGCTTTAACTGGAAGGCAGCCATACCCCAGGCACGCTTTAGGCTATACAATGATATTCATAGTGTCCATGACCTAACCCCAAAGCAATAATTTAATTTTATATGCAGGAAATATGCCGTAAGTTATTATTTGACAATAATTTACCTATTATTCTAAAAACTTCCGACGCGGGCAGAAAGAACAAAATCGGCAGAGCACATTTTCCAATTAAATATATAACGAAAAAATAAATGTTTAATCATCGGGTCAAATAACCCTTTTAGGGCAATCTATCACTCCCTTGCGATCTATCGATTTATGATTTGAATTATTAATGCCAACACTTATACGGATTCCTGAAAAATAATACCAGTCCTTGCTTTTTGGGTCACCTCTGACAGTGCCGGCCACAGGGTAAGCCTGGCTGCCATTCTTCACTTCATTGCCGCGATAAGCCATTTCCACTGCCTCCGGCCCTTTCGCATTCAGCAAAATAGTTTCGTCCACATATCTGTTGCTGACATCATCTAAATAATCAGTGAACAATTTCCTGAAGCCAACTTCATAAGCAAGGATCACATTATCTGTAATTCGGAATTTGATCCCTGCTCCGAAAGGAATCGCTAATTGTGTGAGGCTGTATGGCTTGCTGTCGGGATATTGAGGCAGTCCTTCCCCTTCGGTGCTTAACGGCTTCAGATACACCTTTTTGCCAAGTGTATCATAGGCATAGGGATTGAAATGGTAAACGGCGATGCCGGCAAAGCTATAGGGGGTGAACCTTTTTTCAGAAATATCGAAAATATTGTATTCGGCCATCACGTTGCATTCAAAAATATTTGTTTGAAAACTGAGGTTTCTTGCCTGCAGATCAGGTTTGTTGTATTTGTCCGCTGCGCCCACATGACCGTAATTAAACCCTGAAAGGACTGAGATATGCCCTGTAAAATCGTATTGAAGACCCGCCCCAACGGCACCATAAGACTCGTCAGTAGTGAACATTTTGTTTTGGAGATCGCCGGAATAGTTGGAGAAGCCGCCAAATAAATTAACATGCCATTGCGCATGAAGCATGGCAGGTAGCAAAAGAGCAATTGCCAGGAATTTTTTCATGTTGCTTTTTTTAAAATAGACAGTAATGCAATAGGGCTTTGCATAGGGGCTGGATGTAGCGAGAATGGGACTTATTCATTGACCCTGGTCAGGGAACGCAAATATTGACCCAAATTGTTGTCAACGAATTTGCAAAAGGGATGCCATTCATAGTCTTCTTAAAAACGAAAAGGCTCTTCAATTGAAGGGCCTTTTCATAAAATATTTTTATTTCAAAAAGATTACTGCCTGTAAACCAAATTCTTCTGCGTCACCATGTCATCTTCCACTTTCACAGCTTCGTCCAGATACACATCTGTGCTCAGGTTTTTCAACCATTGATCATAACGTTTTTGCTTTTCTTTGTCTGCAGCATATTTATCTGCATCCTGTGGCAAGCCGACCACATTCATCTGTTTAGGAAGTTTATTCAGTGTTTCAATTTGTTTTTGAGTGGCTTTAATTTGCTTTTGCTCCTCCCGGTATTTATCTAAATTCAAAGGATATGTCTTATCATTTTGTTTTTCGATCCATTCTGCATCATTGCGTATCAGATTGAAAGTAGGGTTGGTTTTCATGCGCTCGTTACTTGCATTTTTTATCACTGAAACGTCGTAAGCATATTTCCATGGAGTGTAATCCGCTTTCTGGATCTCGTCCCAGGGCAATGCATCCGGGTTATCTTTTTCACGCACTTTATAATATTCAAGCAAATCAGGCAGCACGATATCAGAAGACACCCCACGCAATTGGGTAGAGCCGCCATTTATACGATAAAATTTTTGCAAAGTCAGCTTTACCGAACCCAGGTCGCCGTTGGAATCCATAAATCCATTTGATTTGTCAAGGCCAATATTCCGCTGAACGGTTCCTTTGCCATAAGTAGATGTACTGCCTATGATGATGCCTCTTTTATAATCCTGTATTGCTGCAGCGAAGATTTCTGAAGCGGACGCACTGTATTCATTCACCATCACTTCAAGAGGGCCATCGTACAAAACCGATTTATCATGATCACTCAGAACCTGGGTTTTGCTGTCGCGGTCTTTTACCTGCACTACCGGCCCCTGCGGAATGAACAGGCCAACCATCTGCACTACATCATACAATGAACCACCCCCGTTATTGCGAAGATCAATAACAATGCCATCCACTTTTTGCTCTTTCAGCTTCATCACTTCATGGGCTACATCAATAGAACACCTGTTGCCTTTGGGATTATCAAAATCGGCATAAAATTCCGGGAGAAAGATATATCCGATTTTACCTTTATCACTGTTGATGATGGCGCTTCTTGCAAACGTCAATTCATCCTGGACGATCTCATCACGGATCAGAGATATTGTTTTAATGCTTCCATCAGATTTTTTCAGTGTGAGCCTTACTTCACTGCCTTTTGTGCCACGGATCAGTTTAACGGCATCTTCTACAAAAAAACCGGTCAGGTCTGTAGGGTCTTGATTTCCCTGCGCAACTTTTGTGATCACATCGCCGATATTTACCAGCCCTGATTTTGATGCCGGGCTACCCGACACGAGTGTTGCAATCTTTATATTGCCGTCTTCATCGCGCACCAATGAAGCGCCAATGCCAAAAAAATGGCCGCTCATTTGTTCATCAAAGTATCTTTTATCTACCGGAGGGAAATAATCTGTGTGAGGATCCATTGCCTGTACAATGGTCTGAACAAATATGTTGAACCTGTCATCATCATCATTGGCTTTCAATTTCAGTCTTTCAAAAAAATGATCCATTGTTTTTAAAGCTTTTGCCCTTGCGTCCTTTTCGAGATCTTCATCGCTTTTTGAAACAAAATCTTTCTTGTTTTTATTTGCCTCTCTCACGTCAAGCAAATCCGAATACCTTTCAAGTGTGAGGTATTTCAATCGCTTTCTCCAGGCTTCTTTTCTTTCGTTTTCGTTTTTGGGGAAACTGGCTTTGTCGAAGTCAAAATTAGCCTCTTCATTTGTCGTAAAATCGAAAGGCTTTGATAAAATGTCTTTGTATATAACCTCTGCTTCGAGCATTCTTTTTTTGAAGATAGCAGTCACGGCCGGCACAAATTCAATAGGCACTTTGCCAAGGATTTCGTCATCAATGGTTGTTTGGTATTTAGCAAGGCCATCAATATCAGTTTGCAGGAGAATATTTTTTTCCCCGTCCACCTCGCTCAGGTATTTTGTGAAGATCTCTTGTGAGAATTTATCGTCAATATTTTTTGGGCTGTAATGGATTTCTTCCAGCATCTCGCCCACGTTATGGAGTATTTTTTCATATTTTGACGGCGGGGTACCGCCAAAACCAAGGCTTCGGAAAGCAAACAATACCCCTCCAGCAAAAATCAGCACCAGTATCGGCAAATTCCTTTTTGTGATCATATTTTTTAAGACTTTAATCATGTGTAATCAAAAATAACGATAAAACAGGTGGTATGTTGCAAAGGAAGGCCAATATTAACATTGGCTTTGCCATTATTATATAAACGGATGGAAATAAAAAACCCCGCGATAATGCGGAGTTTTTTTGGGTGGATGATGGGGTTCGAACCCACGACCCCTAGAACCACAATCTAGTGCTCTAACCAACTGAGCTACAACCACCGTTCGAAAGCGCGAAATTAACTGAAATCTCTTTTACCTCAAAAACAATATCAATAATTCTGAAAGAGCGGTTATTTGGCTTTTCTTTGCAAACTCAAAACACAAATTAAATGAAGTGGTGGTTTTATACGATCCCTGTGATATCTGCTTTTATTCACTGGCTAACTATATGGATGGCATTGAAGATGCTGTTTCATCCGCGCAAACCCCGCAAATTTCTCGGGCTTACATTCCATGGGGTATTCCCGAAGCGGCAACAGCAGATCGCAGAAAGCCTTGGCCGGATTGTGGGACAGGAACTGTTGTCATTTGGTGATATAGAAAAAACGATCACCAATCCTGAGAATGTTCAAAAAATTCTGCCGTTGGCCGAAGAGCATATAGACCATTTTCTCCGAACTAAATTGAAAGAGAGCATGCCCATCGTTTCCATGTTTATTGGTGACAAAACAATCACCCAGCTCAAAACTGTTTTTATGAAAGAACTGGAAGAATTATTTCCGGCAATCATGAAAAATTATGTGAGCAATCTGAAAAATGATCTTGACCTTGAAAAAATAGTTGTCGAAAAAATAGCCAACTTTTCTTCTGACAAACTGGAGCAAATGCTAAACCAGATACTCACCAAGGAATTTCGGTTCGTGGAAGTGATTGGTGCTATTCTTGGGTTTTTCATTGGCCTGCTTCAGATATTTCTCACGCTTTTAGCAAAATAAGCAGGTTTATTTTTTATCCTTCCAACCAATTTATTTAACCGTTTGTATATAAGGGCGGTTAGTTTGATTTTTTGCATCGAAATTTGCAGCAATTATGAATAATATGTACTTAAAAAGGATTGTATTTTTTTGTCTGGTTTTTGTGTTCGCATCTTCCGTTTTTGCCCAATATCCGGGCGGCCAGGGAAGGTCCGGCGGTCAGGTTCCCAGTATCGGCCATTTTTATGGGAAGATAGTGGATGCCAAAACCAATAAAGGCATAGATGGGGTGTCTGTGCAACTGATCACTACCAAGTTTGACACCGCTACAAAAAAAATGAAAGAAGTGCCAATTGCAGGGATGATAACCAACAAGGGAAACTTCAGTTTGGAAAACCTGCCGATATTTGGCAATTTTCGATTGCGCATTACTGCGATTGGCTACAAACAATATGAACAGAAAGTTGCTTTTGATCTCAAAATGCCCAAAGGCGGGGTGCAGAATGCCCAGGCTGCGGATATGCAACAGGCATTGGCAGGCGTTGACAAAGACCTTGGCAACATAAAACTGGATGCCGATGCACAAACACTCGCTGAAGTAACCGTGAGCGCTTCTAAACCTCTGATACAACTTGCGGTTGACAAAAAGATATATAATGTCGAAAAAGATATTTCTGCTGCAGGTGGTTCTGGATTGGATGTCATGAAGAATATCCCTTCTGTTGCAGTGGACATAGACGGAAATGTTACCTTAAGAAACAGCACGCCTATAATTTTTGTAGATGGATTGCCTACGACACTTACATTGGATCAAATACCCGCGGATGCTATCGAAAGTGTTGAAATCATAACTAACCCCGGCGCTAAATATGATGCATCCGGTGGGACATCCGGTATCCTGAATATTGTTTTGAAAAAGAACCGCAAAGCGGGTTATAATGGAAATGTTAGAGCCGGTATAGATGAGCGTGGCAAATTCAACTTTGGAGGAGACCTGAATGTAAAGCAAGGGAAAGTAAATGTCTTTGCCAGTGCTTTCTTCAACCAGCGTAAATCTATAACTTCTCCCGATAACACCACCAGAAGCTCATTTATTGATACACCTTTCACAAACCTTAATGAAAACGATTATAGTGTTAGCAAAGGCTATTTTGCTTTTGGAAGGTTTGGGCTGGACTATTTTCTTGATAACCGAAACACGATTTCTATTTCAGGAACAATTGTGCATGGCAATTTTACCCCATATATCAATAGCGATCTTTTTGTTGATACGCTTAACAATACCGGAATCACTTCTTCTTACACCAGACGGCTTTCAAACACTACTGCTATATTTAATAATTTAAATGGCATGTTGAGTTATAAGCACAATTTTCCTAAAGCAGGAAAAGAACTTACCGCCAATGCTAATTATAGTAAGGGCACGAACTCAAATAACAACTTCATATCATCTACATTTTACGACCAGATAGGAGGCACCGAATATGGGGTTTACAATCAGCAACAGATTGGCTCCGGCACGAATGAATATATCACAGCACAAACTGATTTTACAAATCCTATTACAGATAAATCTAAATTCGAAACAGGTGCAAGGGTTGCTGCCAGAAATATAACCAGTATAAGTGACCTGGGGATTGTAGAAAATGGTGTGTTCAATAAACTCCCGCTTTCGTCCTCAAATTATAGTTATCAGGACAGAGTTTATGCTGCCTATGGGACTTATTCAAACGCTATTAAAGATTTTGGTTTCCAATTGGGTTTAAGAGCAGAGAGCTCAAAATATAATGGAAATTCTAATTATGCTGTCAAAGATAATCCTGATACAGTTGGCAATTTCAGTAATAACTATCCTATTAGCCTATTCCCGAGCGTATTTCTTTCTCAAAAATTGGGCAACAGTAACGAATTTACCCTTAACTATACAAGGCGTATCGACAGGCCGAGTTTCTTCCAACTTTTTCCGTTTACCGACTACTCTGATTCTTCAAATATAAGTCGCGGTAACCCGAACCTGAAACCCCAGTTCACCAACTCTTTTGAGTTGGCTTACCAGCTAACACTCCCAAAAAATAATACGCTGATAGCATCTGTTTATTATAAATACACAACAGATCTCATCACGCGAACCTCACTTGGCTCAATCAACCCCAATAATGGGGATTCCATATTAGTCCAATCATATATTAATGCTCAATCAGCATACGTTGGCGGTTTTGAGATCATAAGCCGAAACTCTATTACTAAATGGTGGGATATAACAAGTAATGTCAACATTTTCATGTCAAAGATCAATGTGGTTGATACCGGAACTGTCAATAAAGAAATTGATTCAATAGGTCGTACTTACGCATGGTTTGCTAAAATCAACAATACTTTCAAACTGACTAAAAAAATAACCTTACAAATCACGGGGGATTATACCTCGAAAACTGTGTTGCCTCCGGGCGGCAGTGCAGGAACATCAAGCAATACCGGCGGCAGGGGTTTTGGTTCGACTGTAAGTGGAAATGCTCAGGGATATAATAAGCCCACAGGCGGGGTGGATGCTTCTGTTAAATATGAGTTCCTCAAAAATAAGGCCGCTTCAATTACGCTGAGTTGCGGTGATATTTTCAGGACACGTGTAAGCGATGTATATACAACCTCTCCCGGCCAATTCACTCAGGAAGTCTACAGGAAAAGAGACCCTCAATTCTTCCGCCTGCAATTCAATTATCGCTTCGGAAAATTTGATGCAACTTTATTTAAGCGCAAAAATTTGAAAGGCGACATGGATAATATGCAGAATAATATGCAGGGAGTGCAGCAATGACAATGAAGCTTTGAGCCGCGGGCTATAAGCAACGAATCTGTCCCGAAGTTAATAGCCCGCAGCTTTCCTCACATCACATCCTCTTCCTTGTAATCAAATTGCTCCTTTATATTTTTCACCAAAGCATCCATGGATGCTTTTTTATTGCCGTTCATCGGAGCGCCATCTTGCCAATTGCTGAATGTTTCTTTTATATGTTGTTGTTGTGAAGTTTTAATTTGTTGCATAAGCTCGTCTGTCATTTCTTTTTTGTTCTTATAAATAGCTTCCATTTTATCAAAATGCATTTGCTTGTCGCGGCGCATTTCATTTTCGGAAGCAGCCATTTGCATAAGTTCTGTCTTTGCAAGTGCGACATCGTAAGGCCCTACGCTCATGATCAATTTAGATAAAACAGGGCCGATCTCAATCAAAATAATGAGTAGTGAAATAAACAATTCCGCCCAGAAAACGCTTGGCTCCTGAGATGACAAATCTGATAAGGCTTTATTTTTTTCCAAAAATCCAACCTTCGTTGCAACCTCTGCTTCGTATTGCTTATGCTTTGCATCTGAGTTTGCTTTTGAATTATTGAGGATACTGTCCTGATAATTTATTTTATCGGCGATTGATCTCAACTCTGGCGAGAACTGATTTAGTGCTGTGGTGTATGCATCCTGTTTCAATCGGGTCAGCTTATCAATTCCTCTATGCAACGAACCCCCTGTGCCATCTGCTTCTTCCACATAAGATCTTTGCAGCCGGTGCAAAGTATCTTCAACAGATAGTTTCCTATTCATAAGTGCACTACGCTCCCGTTCCGCATTTTGCAAAACAATTTTGTTCTCCAATTGCAAAAGGCTGTCATTCATCAAAACCTTTTTGTGCATATTTTCAGCTACTTTCACATCCACTTCTTTTTCAAATATTTTTAGCTCCAGTGGCCTTGCAATGGTTATCCCAATCAACAAGGCAAGCACTATTCTGGGCATCGCCATCCACAATTGCTTTCGAATGCTTACCCCATATTTACGCATTGTTGAAACAAGAAACCTGTCAAAATTAAAAATGATCAATCCCCATAGTACGGCGAATGCCAATGCCCAAAGCCAATTGTTAAAAACACTGTAAATAGCATAGCCTGCAGATAAAGAGGCCAGTGCAAAGGTGGCGAGTATAACTCCGCCAAGCCCGGCGTATTTTGTGTGCTCGGAAGGATAATCTTTAAGCAATTGCTGATGTGCGCCTGCGCACCACCATAAAAAATGCGATTCGCCTTTTTTAGCGTTCCCTCCAAATGAGTCGTAGGTGTACAAGCCATTCAGCTTGCCATTGTTGTTAGCAGCCATAATTTTTCATTAAGTAAATAATAGAATCAGAACAATGGTTGAAGTGGGAACAATTCAAAGAACGGCAAAATTTCAGGGAAATTGCAAAAGAAAACTTAAAAGAAATCAGGGCGATTTTATGAATGTTCCATTTTGCAGCAAAGCATGATGTAGTTTTTTTGCAAACTCAATAGCATGGCTGCCATCTCCATGAATGCAGATGGTTTCGGCTTTAATAGAAATTCTTTTTCCGGAAGAAGTGACCACAGTGCCATTATTTATCATTTGCATGACTTGTTTCGCTGACTGCTCAGCATCATCAATAATGGCATTGGGGGCGGTTCTTGGTGTGAGGCTTCCATCATCCTGATAAGTCCTGTCCGCAAAAACTTCACTACAGCATTTCAGGGACGTTTCATCAGCGGCTTTCATCAACTCGCTTCCTGACAATCCATACAATATGATTTCTGCATTGGTATCCTTAACTGCTTTGCAGACTGGATCAGCAATCAGCCTGTCTTTTGCAGCCATATTGTATAAAGCGCCGTGTGGTTTCACATGATGCAGTTTTCCTCCCAGGGCTTTCACTATATCATTCAATAAACTGATCTGTTCTGAAACTATTTCGTGTATGCGTTGAGGTGGCAAGTCCATATTGCTCCTGCCGAAGTTTTCTCTGTCAGGGAAGCATGGATGTGCCCCAATCGAAATTTTATTTTTGATGGCAGTTTCTGCTAATAACCTCATGGTGCCTTTATCTCCTGCATGATAACCACAGGCAATATTGATCGAACTCATATATCTTGACAGCTCAAAATCTTTTTCAATACTGTAAGGCCAAAGATCAGTGCTTTCCCCCATGTCACAGTTCAGATCAATGCTCAGCATACAATCACATTTAAATGATCGTGGCAGGCTCTTTCTAAAATATGTAAATCATTCTGTTGTGATATCAACAATGCTTCTGCAAGAGCTAAATCCGTGAGCTTGAAATGCACGCTGTCGCTTGGCCGCAATTGGGCAAATTTGGGCAAATGCGCAGATATCACGTGGCCGATGCGCGGATAGCCACCAGTTGTTTGGTGGTCCGCCATCAGAACGATCAATTGCCCGTCGGGAAGCAATTGGATTGTGCCAAAGTTCACACCTGATGAAACCATATCTGAGTTGTTATCGCATTTCAATGGAATTCCTCTCAACTGGTATCCCATTCTGTCTGAAGAAGGATGAACAATGAAATTATTCTCTATGAAGTCATATTGTGATTTGCCTGTCAGCCTTTCCCATTCATTACCCTTTATGATAGAAATTTCATGCGGATGTTCATATACTTTTCTTACATCTGCACGCCAGGGAAGCGATTCCAGTGTATCCTCATCTTTGAGCAATCCTGCAAAGTAAATGGAGTTCTCCTTAAAGAATAGCTCATCTCCTTTTTTTAACTGACGCCCGAAAAAACCGCCGGCCGATGCTTTCAGGTTGGTGCTGTAACTATTCAGCCATTTGTCAATACAAAACCCGCCATGAACGGCGAGATAACACATAGCTCCGTATTTAAGTTTTGGAAATTGAAGCACGGTATTTTTTCGCACCACGTTTGGTTGCCACAAACTAAGTGCCTGTTCATTTAGCAAAGGTGAAAAATCGGCGCCTGTGATTGCAATCAATGCATTTTGGTTGAATAATATCTGGGGGGCCGGGAAGTGGATTTCTATTACCGATTCATTATCATTGTTGCCCACAAGCCGGTTTGCGACCTGTGCTGCATAAGCATCCATTGCGCCACCGGGGTTGATCCCCCAATGACTATAGTCATATCTGCCATGATCTTGCAGGGTGTCCAGCAAGCCGGGTTTTATGATTGATAATGACATATATCTCTGCTAAGTTTACGTAAGATTTATTTTTTCAAATTCTTCCTTGCTGATTTCATAGAATTGAACCTGATTGCCGATGCCCAGAACAACCGGGCATGCGGCATTTGCTTCAAACAATTTTAAAGGGGTCCTACCAATAATTTGCCAGCCTCCCGGCGTGTCCAATGGATAAATGCCCGTTTGACTACCTGCAATGCCGACGTTGCCGGCAGCCACAGGGACAGGTTTAAGTTTTCGTGGCATCATCAGTTTTTCGTCTATCTGGCCGAGATAAGAAAAGCCAGGCAGAAAGCCTATCATGTAAACCCGGTATATTTTTGATGTATGCAAATGAATGATTTCTTCCCTGCTGATATTTTTTTCTTTTACAAGGAATTCCATATCAATCCCAAAATCGTTTGAGTAGCAAACCGGGATACGAATGATATCATTATTGTTTTCTTCGATAGCAACGGATTCCTGATATGCGGTTTCTAAATTTTGTCTAACGAATTCAAAAGCTGTTGAAACAGATTTATTTTTATTTCGCAGGTTAATGGGATCATAATAAATGGAAAGCGAACTGTAGGCAATCACTGTATCTTTCAGCCCTTCAAAAGGATTCCTTCTGAGCCAATTGTTCATAGCTATCACTTTCCTGTTCAGCCCTGCATCAATCCTGTTGCCAAGATCAATACAAGCAGCAGCATCTCCAAGAGGGAATATTTTGTAAGGTAAATCCAATATGTGCAAAATGTAGCTGTAATATAAAAATTATTGCCTGAATTGTGAGTTGTGGGATTAGTGGTGAATCAAATTATTGTGGGATAGTAATAGATACATCACAACGATGGCTTTTATTCTTCATCATAAATAGATGGTCTTCTATTGAATGATTTATTTAATTCGTAACGCTT
>Ga0302280_1000792_pt1 | contig 27453 bp, 21 predicted proteins | sample III_Fen_E1_1_FD_198771 | JGI IMG/M metagenome (GOLD analysis project Ga0302280, IMG submission 198771) | Peat permafrost microbial communities from Stordalen Mire near Abisko, Sweden - III_Fen_E1_1 | ecosystem: Environmental > Terrestrial > Soil > Wetlands > Permafrost | place: Sweden: Abisko... | reverse complement strand
TGAATCAAGAGAATAACGATGGTATTATTAAGATTATCACTGATGAAGAGGAAGATAAGCAGTTTAAAGAATTCAAAGAGAAGGAGGAAGAAAAAACACCAGCCAAGACGGAAAAGGCAGAAATAAAATCATAGACTAAATTAGAGGGCAAGTCATAGCCTAGAATCGAGTAGAATAAGGCAGGAGGACTGCGGGTGCTTAGCTTCGTGGTTCAAAAATACATCGAGTGTCCCTTTCTCGTAAAATAACGCAAATTTGACATCCGAGTGTGGGCTTTACTTACCCAAAACTATGAGATTTATTTCTTTCCTGAGGGTTATCTTCGGTTTTCCTCTCAAAAATATTCGACTGACAATCACAAAAATCCTTTTATTCACCTGACTAACAACTCTGTTCAGAAACACTGCAACGAATATGATGAATCTTCGGGGAATCAGATTACTCTGACCGAACTCAAGGAGTACATTCCGATTGAAGCAGTCTATTCTAAAATTCAGAGCAACATACGGGAGATTGTATGGCTATCGATGTGCGCCGTGAGGAGGAAAATTAACATCAATGGACGTAAAGACTGCTTCGAACTCTTTGGATACGATTTTATGATTGACGAGGCCTACAAACTTTGGCTCATTGAGGTGAACACCAATCCATCAATTGAGGATAACAGTGCTGTCCTTAAGATGCTAATCCCACGCATGCTTGACGATATGTTTGCACTCACTTTGGACCGCATCTTCTCTCTTAAATACAGCCAATCTCGCGAAATTTACCCAGTGAAGGGATTTGCTGACGACGTGAACATGTGGTAGTTCTTGGGTGATTTCAAGTAAGGAGCAAACAAAAAGATACTGGGTGAAAAGATGAACCTGCTTCGTCGTTGACAGTTTGATTTTTGAACAAGCTAGTGCAATAGCAAGATAGCTTATTCGAATATTATCAATACGAATTAGCCATATCTTCGTCTGTGTTTGTGTAAGTTTATTCTTGATTTAAGTTGACCTTATCTAAGAGTCTTTATTATTTAAGAAAAATTATTGGATAATAAAAGTATGCTCAGCAAAAGATGCATCACACGATAGCAACAGAACGGCGGAAACCAAAGGTATGCTAGAATGTGGGGCTTCATCACTCAGTAACAATAAAAGGCAGAACTTCAAACCATAGTCAAGATGCAGGATGTGAATTTAACAAAAGAATCATATCTTAAATGAATCAATGGTGCCCTCCGTGATGCCCTCCGCCATGATGTCCTCCTCCATGATGTCCTCCATTAAATCCTCCTCCCATATTAAATCCTCCATGGTTCTGGTGATGGTGTCCTCCCATTATTCCTGGCCCTCCCATTATTCCTGGCCCTCCCATCATCCCCGGTCCTCCCATCATTCCATGTCCCCCAAATCCTGGTCCTCCCATTCCAATTCCTCTATTCTGATAGCCATTATAATAACCTCCATAGCCTGAGTCAACGCAGCCTCCCATTTTTATAATATTGCTGATGAAATGATAAATTTATTCTAATGAATAATGATTACATATAATTTAGCAATTACAGCCACATTCAATTAACTCGGTTGCTTGCTAAATTAGTATAGAGTATGTTAAATTAATCATTAAATCAGATTCTTTTGTTTAATTACTATTCCGTCATGAGCAGGATTAATTTTAAATGAAGGAGAAGTCAGTCTATAATAACCTCACTCTCATCATCGAAATCCTCCATCGTAGCCAAATGAATTCATCAACACCTTGATGAATTGACAAATAGCTTATTATAATATTATAGCTTACTAATTGGCCTTAATTTGGTCGGTAAATCACATCAAAATCGTCGGCTTGGTTCATCGTAATAATTTTGTTCGTCGGTTTATACCGACCTTATCTGAGCACTTTTTATTAGATTTACGGGGTCTGAGCTGCGAAGCTTATGGGATGATAAATTATGTTTAGCAAAGCATACACCCCAAAGGATAGGTGATCAAAATAACAAAGATTTAACAAGCGGCTTGCGGAAATGTTTGGTTTCCCGATACAGTAAACAGCACTTTACTATAAACCACGAAACTTAAGATAATGATTAAAATAAAGGTCATGAATTTAGTAAATGAATAGTGTCTTGTATCAATGGTGACAATGCCCTCCACCTCCATGATGCCCTCCGCCATGAAATCCTCCTCCTCCTCCGTGAAATCCAAAATGGTGATGGTGACCTTCGTAAAATCCTGGTCCTCCCATTCCGACTCCTCGTCCTCCCATACATCCCTATCCTCCCATTCCATATCCTCTATTAGAATATCGATTATAACCTCGCCCATAACCTCCATAACCACAGTCTAAACAATTTCCCATTTTGATATATTGGAATTAAATGATATACTCTCTTCCCATCAAATGATTCTTAAATCATTATGAACATTAAAGCTTAAGTAACTAAATTTAGCTGTTTCCAGTTTTCAGAGTTGATTATCCGCATATGATCATTGACTGTTACATTAAATTTAACAATGTGTGCTTCAATTAACACCACTCAGTTGTTTTAACCTTAATTGTTGGAAATGTGCGTCGCTTTGAGAGTTTTACACAAATAAACAAGCTTACTGCAATTCTTTAGTTTAATTATTATTCCGTCATCAGCATGATCAATTTAAAATAAAGGAGGAACATCATGGAAGTCAGTCCATAATAGCCTCGCTCTCAACAATCAAAATCCTCCATTGAATCCTCCATCATAGCCAAATCCTCCATCGCAGGCATATGGATCCATCACTACAACTGGCTCTATGAAGACAGGCCCTCCCATTCCCATTGGTTCGACGATTACTTCTCCCATCATGCCTCCACCATATCCATTGTTGTAGCCGTTGTTGTAGCCATTGTTGTAGCCATTGTTATAGTAGCCAGGCTGTCCTATATATCCAACGTCAGCACACCCCATTTGTCTATAATATTTAAATGAAGTTATTTTATTATCGATAATGACTCTAGATTCAGTATTTTAATAAAATATTAAGAGTATTTTGAATTTCAGAGGTTTCTATCCACAAATTTCATCATTTTCAAGAATCAACTCAATTAGTAAACTTGATATGTTAAGCATCTTTCGGCAGGCATTCTTTGAGAGACATGATGCCAATTAAGCCCAGATAATTATTATCATGATTTAAATCTATTATTTATCATACATGAATCCCTTTTATCAATTCCTTGAATTCAACATTATGCACATTATCATTACAAAAATATAAATCGAGAATCGCTTGGGATCTCAGCATCTGCCGTAAAGTTAGATAAAATTATAGACAATCCAAAGGCAGCCTTTGATCTTTTGTCAAACCTTTAGAAATCGTCAGAACCATATCCGGAAATCAACATTAATCAAAGAATTAAATTTAGTTTTTAAAATTAATTCTTTAACATCTCAAAAGCAATGGTAAAGTTCACAGTGGAGGAAGTCAGGAGGATTATGGATGACACCAAGAACATCAGGAATATCACTGTTATAGCACATGTTGACCATGGAAAAAGCACGCTCTCAGACGCACTCGTCGCCAAGGCAGGGATCATCTCAGAAAAGGTCGCAGGCAAAGTCAGGATCATGGATACCAGAGAAGATTAAATTGAAAGGGGAATCACCATCAAGTCCACAGGAGTCTCCATGTACTACAAGTGCAGCATTAACGGAGAGAAGGAAGAGGAATATCTGATCAACCTCATAGATTCACCAGGACATGTTGACTTCAGCTCAGAAGTAACAGCTGCTCTCAGAGTGACAGACGGAGCTCTTGTGGTTGTCGACTCTGTTGAGGGAGTTTGTGTTCAAACAGAAACAGTTCTAAGACAAGCCATGCAAGAAAAAATAAGGCCTATCTTGATGATCAATAAAGTTGACAGAGCCATTCACGAGCTTCAACTTTAGCCAGAGGAAATTTACCAAAGATTCGTTCGCATTATTGACTCTGTTAATGTGATAGTCTCAACCTACCAGGATCATGATATGGAAGATTTACAGTTGGATCCATCCAAGGGAAATGTGATATTCGGAGCAGGTAAGGACCAATGGGCTTTTACTCTTAGCACTTTCGCTCAACTCTACCACAAAAAGGGTGACCACCGCACTGTATTCATGAATAAGGCTTGGGGAGATAACTATTACGATGAATAAACCAAGAAATGGACTCTTGAATCATAAAATCAAAATGGCTAACCTCTGAAACGAGGCTTTGTCAAGTTTATCATGGAGCCCATCTGCACTTTGACTAGAGCTATAGCTAAATAGGACAAGGAAAGCTTTGAACCTTTGATCTAAAAGTTAAAATTAGTTTTCACACAGGAGGAAAAGAAATAAACTGGCAAACAACTGGGAAGGACTGTGATGAGCCGATGGTTACCCGCTGCTGACTGTTTGCTTGAAGCCATTATTTGCCATTTGCCTGCTCCTTGTGATGCTCAAAAATATAGAACGCCATATCTTTATGAGGGACCTGTTGATGATATTGTCTATACTGCTATGAAGAACTGCGATCCTCATGGTCCTCTCTGCATCTATATCTCTAAAATGGTGCCAATCGATGGAGGAAGATTCGCGGCATTCGGAAGGATATTTTCAGGAAAAGCCAAGGCAGGAGAAAGAGTCAGAATTTTAGGAGCAAACTACAAGCCTGGAAACAACGCAGACATTTATGAAAAGAATCTCGGTCAAGTTGGAGTGTTTATGATGGGCAAAAGCCCGGAACTACTACCGGATATCCCTTGCGGAAATACTGTCGTTCTCACTGGAATCGATGAATATTTGCTGAAGACTGGAACGATTACATCCCTAGATCTCCCCGTCTCCTACGCCTTAAGATCAATGAAATACTCAGTGGCTCCAGTATTCCGCGTGGCCGTAAAGCCCAAAAACGCTGCAGATCTTCCCAAATTGCAGAAGGGACTGACTAAACTATCCAAATCCGACCCTCTCTTAAAGGTCGACCTCGAGGAAACGGGTGAGATAATCCTTGCCGGATCTGGAGAGCTCCACATTGAAATCTGTGTGAATGACCTAAAGGCATTTGCTCAATGCGAAATAATCGTTTCAGCCCCGATCGTCACCTACAGGGAAACCATTACCGCTGAATCTGGTGAAACTTTGCTGACGAAATCAGCCAATAAGCACAACAGACTATACGCTACATCTGCTCCTATGGATGAAAAATTGGTCGATTTAATTTAATCCGGAGAAATTGATTCAAATGGTGATCCTAAGATAAGAGCTGAAAGACTTGCTAAAGAGTTTGATTGGGATAAGACTGATGCTTTGAAGATTTGGTGCTTCGGTCCCGAAGATACAGGAGCCAATACCTTGGTCGACTCAGTGAAAGGAGCTCAATATCTGAACGAAATAAAAGATTCAATAACTTCTGCCTTCCAATTTAGCAGTAAGCACGGAGTGTTGGCAGAATAAAATATGCGTGGCTGCAGATTCAATCTAGTTGATGTTGTGGTACATCCTGATGCAGTCCACAGGAACGGAGCACAGATTATTCCAACTGCAAGACGACTTTTCCATGCACTTGAAATCGCATCCGCCCCCACACTGCTGGAACCCATTTTTATGTGCGAGATCACTGCACCCAATACTGTGCTTGGTGGAGTCTATCATACTCTGAGTCAACGGAGAGGAGAAGTTGTGGAGTAGAATCAGTTAGAAGGCAGTCCCCTGCATATTGTGAAGGCATATTTGCCTGTATCTGAAAGCTTTGGATTTGCAAGCATACTCAGAGAAAACACGCAAGGCATGGCATTCCCGCAAAACTTTTTCGATCACTGGTAGAAGATATCTGGGTTGCCATACGAGGAGAGTCGAGCTGCAGATTTAGTGTTAAATATCCGTAAGAGGAAAGGATTGAAGCCAGAGTTGCCACTTCTCGAGCTCTACAGAGACAGACTATGATCTCATTCAATATCATATTGCTACTCTCGTTATTTTATTTATAGTCCAGTCTAGTCTACTTTATGAGTATCTTCTTTTCTAGCTTTTAAAACTTAACAACAATTGTCATAATTATTATACCATTACAAAAATAAGAGGGAAATCTGGCTTCCAGCTTTTATAATTTGGCAGCAGTAATTGAGCTTAAATCCATGGAATGATTGAGAGGGAGTCAAAGTCGAAATGAGCAAAGTTTTTGTATCCAGAAATAATAAATGCAATGGTCCTACCAGGAGGGAAAAGTGCAGATAGCAATCAGCAACGAAGATATCTTTTGCAAAAGGAAAAGGAGATTATCAAACTAAGCTAGTTTTCCAGCCACTTTAGAATTAGCATGAGAAGAGTCCCTTATAAACTACAAAAGACAGTCTTCCATCTACTATATAAAGCTAAGAGAACATTAATCCAGGGTCACTATACACCCAAAACATTAGATTATCGGCAGCCGTGAATTAAGCTTTCGATTAGAATTAATATCTCAGGATGAAAGTTATTGAACTCTAGGCATTACTATATGCGCAAATGATGAAGCTGTAGGAAATGCAGTCACTAGATCAACAGGAATAGGAGCCAAAAAAGAGAAAGAGAAGACATTCGATTTGATCATCTTCCAATATTTTATATATGCTCTCTATTTACAGAAATCGATTGAATATGCTTATTAAATAAATTTTAATGTAAAAACACCAAATTAAAGCTTATGAACAGACACATCAGAGTATACAGCATTTTGGTTATTATTTTAGTAGATGTTTATCGAAACAGGTAGCATGCATGAGTGAGCATACTCTAACCATTTTATTGTGTCAGAATTGAATAGAATTCAAGATTTAAATTACTAAATCCATGGGCAAAGACGCTCCATAGAAGACAAATAAAATAGGCACGAGCAATGCAATCTATTCCAATTAATGTAGAAGAAAAAGATTAGTGTCAAAAATACTGAAATACGGAAAAACTGAGCAGAAGCTTACAATCAAGTAGAATGAATTTGATTAAAATTATAGACTATAAATAAGGATGATTTTGCATCGGTGATAATTTCTTAAAGTCTCCCTCTTTTCTTCCTTCCTCTTATATTAATATTTTATTCGACAATGAGAACTCTAAATTAACTCAGATCTTCCTTTCTGGCCGTCCAATGCTCTAAAAGTTCAATGACTGTTAAGAAACTACTGTTGTAAAGCATCGCTGTTGAGTTGCGCCAAATGGAAAACCAAAAAAATGTGGCAAACAGGAGCATAAAAATGGATACTTCCCGTTGCATTTCTACGAAATCAGCCCTGTAAACCAGTATTACCTCTTCTCCCCACTACAGTGCTGTCTCCAACGAATATTCGTTCAGTAGCCGCATTCTTTCCACCAGCATGACAGAATAGATCTCGATTCAACAATTCGAGGAAAGGATAATTTAAAAACAGCAGGTGAAATTGTAACTAAACGAGGACATATAGACCTGCGAGGACGACATATATGAGATGACCAAAATATTACTGACAAAAAAAGAGTACGACGCCAAACTAGACGAAATCATCAACACCAAAACTATCCAAATGAACAAACTCAAAATCGAAAAGAAACCAGCTGAGGTCAAGAAATCACTGGGCTCGAGGATAAAGAGCTTTTTCAAGTGATTAACTGTTTATTTTTTATGCTATACTTATTGCTCTTATGATATTGGCACTTCCATATAATACTATAAGATTAATAAATAAAGAATTGAATGACAATAGGTAGTGCAAAGAAGTTACTCATTAATCGCTGTCGATTATGTTACTGATCTCGTGTTCGGATAAATTATAATGTGAGAGGTTTTATGAGTCCAACTGTCGGATAAGGCTGGACTGCATAGAGGCGGAAATTGAAGGCAAGAGATGACTGTTCCCCATCAGTTACTCTAACACCTTATTCTAGCTCTATAATTTTCGTATGTAGCGACGCATGTTTTCACAGACATCGAAATAGCTACAATTTCGTATTCCCACCACGAAGATGAGCTGCCCATTATTTAAGTATTCCTCGAGATCTCTAATTCGGACAAAGGCATTGTAGCCCCAGCAATCACCTGGAGTGAAGGGGGAGCGATATTATTTGCTAATAGTGCGGCCAGCCGTGTTGAGACTGATCAACTCAAGTCGGAAGTAATAGTGCTGGGGAGGGCCACCAAGGGCGGAGTTCGGTTCCTGCTTTACCATTTGCTAACATTGAGCAGTTCAAGAAAGAGCGAGAGATGGTCAGGAGACTGTCCATTGCCATGTGGATATATCTTGAGGCGCCATTCCTGCCCGTACATGTGAAAAGCCTCACTGTACCAGATCTAGCTGAGATGGTAACTCTGGTAGTCAAATTAGAAGGTGTGATTCACGTACTCAGGATAAACTTCATTGCTGAATCCATGTAAAATTACAGAGTTGTTAAGGATTGTCGGTTGAAATTAAAGGTGAGAGCGTGACCTCCTTCCTCCTCCAGCATTTTCTACAGTTTTTAAAGTGCAGTTTCGCTGTCCATTTCCAACTCCTCCAACAATTAGTTATAATCATTGTCTCTAAATTCTCTCTCTGATCCATCCCGGATATCAAGAATATTAGCGATATCCTGCTTCACCTTCTTGAGTCGATTCATTCTATCCTCTCGTTCCTGCATATCCGTCAGTATTCCTGATAGCAATTTGTGAGCCTACTAATCTAATTTTACGTTCATCTCCTAGTAGTACTCTCTGAGTCTGTTTTTGCACCACCGCAGCTCACTTTTCAGTACTTATTTTTACAGAATCAACTGCTGATAATGATTATGATCCTGCAATATGCACTATTCCAAACTCACAAGGTGAGCTCGAAGCTGGCTGCGAGGAATATCGCTGGATGTTGTACTTCTCTGCTGGAGTCTGTGGCCTCGATGCTACTTTAAACACGATTTACTTTGTCCTCAATTACGCCACAATCAGAACAGATTGGTACTGCACAGTCAAGACACTGATATTTCATTGGTAGATTATGCACTCTGCAATTTTTGAACTCTTGTTTCGGAGTTTTGACATGCTGTATAAAACGATGGCGACTTGTCTCAGCTAAGCAATGAGTCTAGTGCAGTCAGCGAGATCGGGTAGAATTTATCCACAGTTGGGACAGAGGTGATGTTTATCGAGATAATCATTGATGCACTTTCCGCAGTATATTTCGGAGCATGTGGGACACATTTTGGGCTCACGATATGAACCACGGCAGAGTTGGCATACCAGTTTTTCCATTCAGAAGCGATTATAATTGTTATAATTGAATTACAGGGACGGTTTGATCGGCAATAAACTTTGAAAATGCATCAACTGATGATTATGAGGAAATTTGTGATAATTTAATTGACAGTTTTGAAGGCATCATTTATGACGAGCACACTTTGTATATCGGACTGCCTTGGTGAGATTGGTTAAAAGATAAATGTCATTGCAATATTATATCATTAATAAAAATGATTATTAGGCATATTTCCATTCCTGGACAATCTCACCTTGTTCCTTTGAATTAACCGCCTGAAAAAGATGAACCAGATTAGATTCTTGATCATCCTTGTACTATAAAAAGGATTTTAAATCCGGAGCACCCCAGTCGAGATGCCTTAGCCTCTCCCATGCAGTATTATCAAAATGTTCTTAATTCCTTACCTAAATAATTTGAAAAAAGTGTTCATAGTAAAGATTAGGGTTTAGCGATAGAGATTCCTCAAAAATTGTAGATCTTATAAAACAGAACAAACTTTACAAAATAATTCGTCAAAGTCAACGAGTCGAAAAGCAATTCAATACAAAAATATAAAATGATGACTCGGGAAGCAATTACACACAAAGACTTGACCTTGACTCCTAGACTGATCACGCATAATAAAAACTCGTTTGTCTGTCGAAGTAACTCGACCAATAATAGACTAATGATGACGAGTAATCAAGGATAGTAGGAATAGGAGACTCTTAAAAAGAATTCTCATAGCATGAATAAAAAAGGAAAGGTACTATATAGCACTGGGTAGATTCTTTTTAACAAAAGACCAAATATAATATTGGAGAAAAGATTCAATCATGCTAATTACACATATTCTCCGTCTAATACCCATAATTTTATACCCTTATAACCAAAAGCGCAAGAAGAATCTGTGCAAAATAAATAGTTGTATGATTTCAAGTTTTCTCCTATCAAAGACATCATCAACAATAGATCTAAGCAATTTTAAAACAATATTCCTTCCATCAAACAAGGAAGAAATAAAAAGATCCTTCCTTCCGAAAGTGATGTTGATGAAGATTCTTTGGCCTTCACAACCACAAGGCAAGAAAAATATTATAAGCAAAGACCTTCTTCGGAGGAGGAGATGACCTTATCAGCAAAACCCGAAAGTTTAATATTACTCAGCAATAAAAAAGCAAAATTAACCCAACGACATTCAAAATCACCAAACAAAGGAACTATATAAATTTCTTACAAAACTTCTTTACAACAACTCAAACAAATCAGTCTCATCCAAGCTCTTTCCGCATCGGACGTGACAATGAAAATTCCTGAAATATTTGCGTATCCCCTCTTTTCAGGAAACTAAACACAGCAGCAGTTATTCGATAAGGTTGATGAATTGTTTAGGCATTTGCAAATTGACATTAGCTCTCAGAAAAGTATTAAGAAGTATTCGAATTGCATCGTTGTTTTAACTGGAACTGTAGGATTGATTTGGCATTTTGAAGGAAAAGTCTTTTTAGGAGGGTGGAAGAACGAGTTTTTGGATTAGGGATGTAAACATGGGCTGGGGTTAGAGTGGAAACCTAAACAGTATGCTTACTACGGACAGTTTGCTAGGAACAAGAAAGAGGGAATTGGCATCATGAAAACTCATAAAAATGAACTGCTGGCAGGAGTATGGGAAGATAATCACTACTTGCATCCTCTCTCAGTTGACTCTGATCGCTAACCACGCCGCTTGATGCCAACCATTTCCCATTTTGCTTTTGAAGAAGCCAATTGATTCTAATAATCTATAATAAATCAATAAAAATTGTCAGCAATCATGCCTGCATGTTCTAAAGCTAGAACAATGCTTTTACGAGTCAAAATAAACGTGTTTTCTTCTTCGGAAGGGTGCTTTTATGTTCCTTTTCCTTGATGGAGTGGAAGTCGATGAGATAATCAATAATAGCTGGAACTCGTTTGCTTTGCTGCTGCTTTCGACTACTTTATATTATTTATACTTTTTAAAGGTTGAGAGAAGGCGCACATTTTGACTGTTGGAGCAAACCTTCTCGGCGAAAGTGTTCCTATCTTTTATTAGTTTGCTTATTAAAGGTGTTTTGCTTTATTACCCACCTTTATACAGGTGCTCGTAGAAGTAATTTTCATCTATCTAACAATAGAAGTACTAAACTAGTCAAGGACTGAACTTGCTGTATGATTGAGTCTCTCTTTGAGTCTGTCTTGAGGTTTGATGTACCATTTGTTGTACTGTAATTTATGAAGGAAAGGTGGCTTGACCAAATGATCACCTTTATCGCTATCATAAATCGACATATTAGGTTGAGTGTTGATGCGTGAGTGCTTGTATCTTCGAGTTGAAGTCACCATTTGGGACTAGTCTATCGTCCAACGATTGGGTGGGGCTATTTACATGGAAGAAATATATGGAAAAAGAAATTATATTGCCTTTGTGAATGGTTAGCAAGCATATAAAGAGCGATTAACGACTTAATACAATTTTGAAAAGTAGATGAGTGATTACAAAGCTATAAAAATGGATGATTCGGGATGGTTAAAAGAAGCGGAGTCAAATAAATCAAAGAAGTTTCATGTGATTGAGTAGCTTAACTAATTTTAAATTCTCAACAATATAATAAATGAATTAATATTAATTTCTATTAACGAATCAGAAAGGATTTTGCAATGGCTGTCGATTTATGAGTAATTGGTTGATTGTCTTTTTATACAATATTTTATATTTATAAATAGATGGGATATTGCAATGAGCAATTATTTATGATAGATTACTGTTGAATCCGTTATACATATAATTTATTAACAGACATGCCCAATACCGTTGACTCCAACACCAACAACAAATGGCACACAGGGTTTTACAGTCAGATGAAGCTTTTCCCCAAAAGATCGTGGACATCAGAAGAAGATGAACTTTTGATTTCGATCGTTGATAAATTAGGAGCTTAGAAGTGGTCACAAATCGCTAGATTTATCCCGAATAGAACGGGAAAACAATGCCGAGAGAGATGGGTGAATCAGCTCAACCCCAACATCAACAGGTAGGAATGGAACTTTAACGAGGAATGGATACTATTTTTGGCGTATCATGTTATGGGTAGCAAATGGTCAAGATTATCGACGTTTCTGCCTGGAAGGACAGACAACAGCATTAAAAATCATTGGAACTCAATTATGCGAAAGAAAATTAGCCAGCTGGAACATAAATTTTCTTCATAAATGGGTGGGTTAAACAAGTAAGGGATATATTTGAGATTGGTTTCGCTGACTAACCTTAAAAAGATTGAAAGATAGGTGGAGGAAAGCTAAATTTAAACAAAGGAACAATCTCAAAAGATATAGGCAAGCGCATAACCCATATTATGTCAACTAACTCTCAAGGAATCTTCGGAATCCGATGAGTTGAGTTTTATCAATATCCTCAAAACAATAGATGAGAAGGCGAACATTGAATTATAAAGGAAATAATCGTATCAATATAATGATTTCGGGCTAAAATCAGCTGATAAAACAAAAAATGGCGGTTTATAATCCAAGGTGGAAAGTGGTAAAAATTAAATGGATAAAGAAAATTATTTGGGCCATATTTTGTAAGAAAAGGATGACTATCTTCCTCTACCTCCTCCTTTCAAGAAATTATCATCATTAGACTGTGGAAAGTTCTCGACAGTAACTAAAAATCCATTCAAATAAATCTGATATGATGTTGTATTACTTATACTTTTATGAATAAACCTTATTAGTTGGCCCTCTTAATTTCTATCATCATGGAAACTCCTCAATTCGAGTGTAAAATAATAGTTTGACAAAAATCAAGCATGAGAAAAGCTCGCGATAATGAAAGATTAGCATAACTACTGACGAGATCAACTTCGATAGACCAATGACTACGCCTATTATTGTAAATTGGTCATGGTTTTATAATTTTGATTGAGTCTATCCTAGGATTGAGTCTGCTGTATTGTAATGCTACATATTTCTACTATTTATTATACTTATTCTTTTTATCAAATCATTTATTTATAGAGTAAGATACGATGACTGACCTATCAGCATTTGTGTCCAACAACCTTGCACTTTTATAAAGGTACGTTTTTGCAGAGGATAAACAGTAGTTTATCAGCAAGGAGATTGCACTGCCATAGGAAAGGAGATTCTTTGATTTGTTGCTCAATCCTATTAGTGACAGTAAGAAAGAGAAAGATCTAATGAAGAGCTTGCGTCTGTCAGAATCAGTCAAGAATGAAATCTTTTCAGCCAAGATTATGAAATCTCTCGAAAAAGCGACAACTTAGCAGGAAGCAGAATAGGCTATCAAATTTACTAAGTAACTTTATAAGGATCTCTACTTTGATTTTCCAAAACCCGCTTAATTTGCAGGGGAGGCAGTTCAATAAGCATAGAAGAAAGAGAAGAAGATTGAATCGTCATTTGAAACAGAATAGACTGTGAAGGATGTTGTTTTAAAAGTCATCAAGGAATGCCCCTAAAATATTGCAAAAATATCAAATTATGGTCTAAAGAATGCGCCTTTAAATGACCTGATGAAATAGATAGATAAAGACTTCATAACTATTTTGTTTTCGAAGTTAGATATTACTCGATCAATGGATGCTTCTTTCATAGCAAATTTGATGGTTAAAGTCCTGAACTAATCAAAATCTTAAAGAGGTTCACAGCCAGAAGAACTACCAAGCGAATTTTTTAACTTTTTAACAATAGAACAAACTGAATAGCTAAAGAAGAAAATGCCTTAGATCTTCAATGAATTTGCTTATCATTAGAGAAGCTTCAACCTCAAACATGAGTAAAAGCTAAGATCATTCAAATCAATAACTTCAATGACTCCCACAGAGGTAGTGGAAAAGCGAGCCTATTGCGTATAGATACTCAATGGATTGACAAATTAAAATAGTCCATTCAAGAATTACTTTATTGATAAGATAACAGAATAAATATTGATATTGGATGAGTCATTGACTAATTCAAACGAATAGATTTTCATCAACTATCTAAAAAACTTAAAGCAATTTAGCTTTTAGCATTTTAACATCTCATTTTCAACGCAAAAGAAAGATGAAACTGGTCAAAGAAATGATAGAATTGATAGGGATAGGTACGCTCAAAATAATTCCCTCTCTTATCTTGAATCATCCAAGACTAATCAGAGTTAAATCATCAACAAAACTATTGTTAGTTTGCTAAAAGCTCTCAATCCTGGAACAATATAGCAGCTTACTCCCTATATCAGTCACAAATACTTGATTAAAGCCGAAGCAAAAGTGAAACTGGCAAAAGGTATGCAAAAATCGATTGAAAATATCCATGATATTATTCCTCTAAGCGAACTCACTGAACTAAAATAAAGAAAGGAGATTACCTTGCTCTAAAAGAATAAAAAGACTTTTAAAATAAACTAAGATGTTGAATTGTTTGTAAAGATTAAGAATGTTCGATAGATCAAGGTGAAAGTGTATAAATTTGATCTTGTCAAACAATACCTTTAAAATATATCGGATGTTGACGAGCAAATCAATCTTAAATACATGAAACCAACGTATTAAGAGATTCTTAAAAATACAACAGAAGATCCCTTTGAATAAACGGTGTCCTCCATTAAATTAACTCAACTGAATGGCAAATTGGGGTTGTTTATTGTTTAGCTTGAGGGAGAAACAGTCACCAGCAGAGCTGTTGTCAGAAAAGGCTCAATTTTGGTTTAAAATAAACTGACTGAAACAGGCCATGAATTGACCTTCTTCGATCAGGAAGGAAAACAAATCAATGAGCTCACTATTTGGAGGGAAAACACAATTAAAATAGATGTTAAAGGCAGCTACATAATTCCCTTCGGACCTCAGGGATGTGAAAATATTCTCGCAGCCTATCAATAATATGCTGAATATGTGCAAGTAAATATTTCAAATGAAAACTATAACTTTAATGTGGATTATGTATATCACAGCTAATCCTTCATAGTTGGTAATAAATCGAAAGTAGTCCTACATCCCACTCTTAAGTTGTCATAAAAAAACATTTCCCTCAATCGGTTGGGTAAAGTGACGATAAAGGTTGCTACTATCAATAACCAAAATATCTCATCTACCTTAGTACTGGAGAATGTGAGATTCAAAGATAACGAAGATTATGTGGTGGAATTACCAATAAAATCCTACATTAAAACATATGGAATTATTGTGGAGGGAGAAATAGAGTTGATGAACAAATAAAAGCAGACGATTAATAGCAACAAAGTTATTACCATCGATTTGGAAGAAAACCAGAACAATTTTGTTGATTGCTATCTATAAAAGAATGTTGATGGAATATATACTCTTAAAATAAGAGGTAAAAATGGATAAGCTATTCCATCGGTTTAAGTTGTTCTTTCCTATGAACAATTTGGAGCTGATTTTTCATTTAGCAAACAGTTGACTGCCAACGAGAAGGGTGAATTGTCTTTGGGCAAAATGCTTCAAGTTAAAAAACTCACGATTACTGTGAATAGTAATGGTTTTTCGTCAATTAGAACGTGGACCATTAACAGCTTCGACAGAACAATCAGTTATGGAACCTCTATCTATGACAGTTCAGTTAATGTTTATTTACAATAAGGTTAAACTTTAAATCTTCCCATCCCCTGTGAATTAAAACTGTAAAGCGATATTATCTTTATAAAAACAAATACAGTTACTCAAGCCACTAACAACTGCATTTCGTAGATACATCTTACAAAAGACAGATTGACCACTTCTCCCCTCAAAGAGGCCAGCTATACTTTGATTTTATTAAGATTAGATAGAAGAATTAATATTACGGTGGTAAAGGGCAAAGAGTGGATCGGAAAGAAGATTATTGATGATAAAAACATGATTTATGAAACCAATAAAAACAGCAAGGAACTTATTACTTTGGGAGATATCACTCCTGTTGTGAAAGAAGGATATATTTAATACTCAATCAATATCCTATCCGAAAGAGAAGAGCTGCCAAAAGATCTTAGGGTGCACATATTCGCCAAGAATTATATCGATTCGAATGATAGTTAACTATATCAAGGTGAAAACAGATCTAGTTGCCCTAATCCCTTTATCTCCTCTTTGTTGATCAAGGAAAGTTCATATTTCAACAACAAATCCCTTTCAGACGAGACAGCTTACGTTCTAAACAGGAAAAAGCAAGAGATAGCAAATGGTAATAACCTCTAAAAGCCTCATATCTTTTTAAAAAGAATGGAAGTTAGGCAAACTGAATAGAAAGAATAAATGTTGAATAAATAAACTGACTATTTAGGACAGCAGAATCGTAGGATGATGATGATGGATTAGTGCTGTTATGGTAGTGCTAACTAATGCCTTAGGATGAGTGGTAATGTTGGAAATATGTATCAAGGTTACGGAATGGCACCACGTGGATATAACTCTTCCTCAATTTCGCTGAATAGAAGGTTAAATACTCATAACAATTTTTTACTACAAGTAGGCCACCTCAATGATAACCTGAAAAAGATATAAAACATCAAAGTACCCTTGGGATACAACCAAATCGAAGTTTATCTCTTAACTAGTGACATCTCCATCAAAAAATAGTACTCCCTTCCCAACAGCAAAATAGAAATACTCAAACTTGTAAATTCATTAACAGTCGATGCGAATTAGAAATCTGGCTGGACGATGTCAAGATAAATTTACCCAATTCGTAAAGGAGATAAGAAAGCAATCAACAGGAACAGCACTTGGACAGCTGTTAGTGTTGCTAATGTTGCTGAATATGCTAAAAACATCAGCGTTACTCTTCCCGAATGGGTCTTAAGTTGGAACAGTTATACTGAGAAGAAGAAACAGTAAATTTACGACAAAGAATACTGCCATTAATTGAACTTCTTCGTCTATAAAAAGGATAAGCCTTTCTTTGATCACGTTGTGAGGCCGTTTATTAGCAATAAAATAACCAAAACCTTTGTTGATCTTTACTTACTTGACAGTTTGGAAATATTGAAGTTTGCCCATGCACACTTGCTTGAAAAATTGAATTATTTTGAGAGGGCCTTGCTGGTAGAGAAACTCATTAACTTTGGCAAAAAATAATAAGGCATTAGTCTAGCTCATGCAATGGAACTACCTTTGAAAAATACAAAACAATCCAGCGAAGTATTCAAAAGATTTTTTGAAACAATCCTTAATGCTAAAAAATAGGCACTGCCTCAGATCCCAGCACAACCTTCTCCTAGCCAAATAAGATTTGGAGCCGATGCTTTTTCATATCTATCTGCACCACCTCCCCCTCCAACTTTTGGCGGTCGTGTTCCCAACCTCGGATCTTCTCTCAATAGAAATAGACAAAATAGACAATCAAACCCATTCTAGTAAGATGAAGAATAACTTGATGTTGGAGGTGGAGGTGGAGGCGGTGAATAAAACTAATGCTACCGAGGTGATTATAAGTCGACTTTTGAAAAAGCCAAGTAAAATTACAAACCTGGCTTTAAATAAACTGAAAAGACCAGGGAATATACAGAAACGACTTATAGCTAATTGAAAAACCCTTCATAGTCAGCTAACCTACTTCCAGCTACTTTGTTTTGGGCATAATTAGCGCAGCATTACAGTTCTGGTCATGCTGATGAAGATTTCCTGTCAGATAAATTTTCATTCCTAACCAAAAAGATAGAGTTTATCTTAGCCCTCTCTGTCCTTCCCAAGTAGTCGCAGGCTTAGTTCGAACTGGGCAATCAATTAAATAGTCAATAAATTTAAGCGAAATCATCTTTCCTTATCTTCGTTCGAGAAGTCAAATCTCTACCCTACGAAGAATTTAAGAGCATTCTTCTCAATCAAAGGTTCTTTGATCCCAAAAATCAATATTATTTCGATGATAATGGTACTCAACTATAAAAATAAGTCGACTCATTCATACTCCAAAAACCCTATACCCTGCAAACCATAATCACAAACATATCAGGAGCCGCTCTAGAGATACAATTACTTATAGATATTCCTGAAGGTTCAATTCCTCTGAAAAGTCACGAGCAAACTCAAATAACTAACATAATTCTGCCAGCCTACAGTACTATGAAATTCTAACGTGATTTCTACTTCCCAGAGGAAGGAAAATATAATATTTACCCTGCAAATGCGAGCCGAGGCAAGGCAATTGTGGCAAAAGCCTCACGACAACCTGAAATATTGGTGTCAAAATCAGCAAGTATTAGCAAACTTTAAACTCTTGACAACATTCTCCGTTCTGGTATAGATGAAGTAATTCTGCAGTACCTGTCCAGCAAAAACATATTTGATACTAACATCTTTGATTTCAAACTGATCCTTTGGAAACTCAAGGATAAAGCTTTTTATTTAAAGTGCATTAAGATATTTGAGGAGAGGAATTACTTCAATCCCATAGTTTGGACCTTTGCTTTCTATCATAATGATGCACTGAGAATCAAGTAATGGCTGTAAAATTTGAACTCTGAGCTGGGATTGCCTTCTATAAACCTGCCAATTTTTGAATATTATCCCTATTATTCGAGCAGAGCCCATAAGTTTATTGACTAGAATAAATCGACAATTAGAGTTAAATAATTCCAATACAACTATGCCAAATTTCTTTATTCTGCTGCTTTCGAAAATAGATTAGAAGATCCTATAGTGCTATTGACACACATCTACTATCTCTTACTCCAAGACAGACTTGGCGAGGCTAAGCAGATTTACAACAAAGTTAAACCCGAGCATAAATTACTATTCTAGATACAGTATGATTACATTGATTGCTTCTTGGACATGTATGAAGGGTCGAGTACTAACTATCAGACTGCGAGATCAGTATCGAGCAAGTATCTGAATTACCCAGTCATTTCGTGGCGAAAGCTGTTTACTGATGTTCACGAGGCAGTTTCCCTATCTTAGGAGGAAGAAAGTGAAGATAGCACAAAAGCAGAAGAAACATCATTCTCAACGACTGTAGTGAACAGTGGAAAATAAATAAAGATTAATCGTCCTGCTAACACTAAGGTGATTGTTAACTTTTACAAGATAGATTTAGAACTGTATTTCTCTGAGTATCCCTTTGAAGAAGTCAAAACTTTCTCTTCGTTAACTCCCACCAAGTCGATAGAATTTTCAGGATCAGAGTTTAAAGTTGAACGAGTTGATCGAAAAGACTATGAAAATCTCGTTGATATGATTGTGGAAGTTTAAGAATAGAAGCCTAATACAGCAATAAAAAAGATCACAAGTTTCCTGTGGACTAATCCTGACGTAAAAGTAAAAATCAATGAAAGTCAAGGTATTATTCGTATAATTTAGGTGATTTGAAAGTGTTTTATGGAAATAAGAAATCGACAACCAGCTACTGCAAGGTTTACTCACGAGGAAATGGAGATAAGTTCTACCGAGACGGATACACAGACACTGCTTCTTCCTTCAGATATGCTTTGGACTTAAAAGGCGTTACATAATTTTCGATATTGGTGCTTACGGATAACGGAGGTTCCATTCATCGCGTGAGACCTCCAATTGTGCAATGATTTCTAGATTATCCAAATTGATAGATATTAAAATTGTGTTTGATTTGGTTTGGCGCTGAGTTAAATCTATAGAATGATAATGCGTGATAAAGTGAAACTGATTCTATTACTTTTGACTTTGCTTTTAAAATAGTTTGATTTAGTCTCTAAAGTGATGAATAAAGAATAGGTAGGTAGTAAATCGCTTAAACAGTTATTTGTTAGCTTTAATTTACGATTTAGCAAATAAAACCATAATAATATTTTATTGCCTCAATATTTTTAATTTTGCAAAATTGCACATTAGAAAGAATGGGATGTGTATTCAATCAAGACCCAGTTTAAAGTGAAAGCCAGTTTTTACCCAAGAGATTTACCTAATAATACCCAAATACTGAAAATTATATAAAATAGGGAAATTTTTAAGGAGCAGAGAAAGTAGCTAATTCTCTTTTTTAAGCATGCAAGTGGGACCAAGCGGCCCATATTTACAAAAGAATTATAGAATCGCGACCTGACTTCGATTATGAAATCGATGGACTTGGCTGTAGAGAATAGCAATGCGGCTACTATTACTGGAATGTGGAAACTTGGTACAAGAACTAAAAGATGTAGAAAAGATTGAAAGGAACCCCTTATGACTCGTTATCACTGTGCCTATCCAAGATAAAACTAGATGATAAAGAAAATTCAAATTTATGGATAAAATGGTATGAACAACTAATTGAAAAACATCCTAAAAATTATCAATTGCACTTTGGATTAGGAAATCTGCTTTACAATCAGGAAATATATGAAGAAGCAGTCACAGCATACTCGAAAGTGATTGGAATTAAACCAAATTTTATCAAGCCTTATGTTGATACAGCATTGGTTTATGAATACAAAAGAGTTTAAAAGAAAAAGGCATTGGAATGGGCCAATAAAGCTCGCACAATAGACCATAATAATTAATATGCTTTGTTCATTCTTGCAAAAAATTAAAAATAACCAAAAGTTAAAATATAAAAACTGAAACCTATCGCTGATATGTTTCCGAGGAATACCAGAATTGCTAATTAGATTGGGATTGCGTATGGAGGAGGACTGAAAGATTATAATTAAGCCATAAATTGGTATAAAAGATGTATCCAGTACTCTCCTAAATATTCCTCATGCTACAACAATATTGGAGTAAATAACGAACTCATGAAAAATTACGAGGAGGCGAAGAAGTGGTACTTCAAAGCCTGTGAAATTAAATTTAATTATACAGAAGCACATACAAATCTAACAGATGTTTTTGATGCTCTAAATGCCAGTGACGATAATATCCTATCGGAGAGTCAAGCCTACAACCTCAAAAGGGGTTAATTTTTCTATAACATTGGTCGGGCTTATTATGATAAAAAGCAAATCAATAGATCGATCATTTGGTATCAAAGAGCGCTGCCTCTGATGAGCTAGGACAAATACAAAGGATATAATAATTTGGCAATGGCATACGATGAGAATAAGAACTATGACTTAGCCATTTAAAACTATCTCAAAGCTATTTAACTTAAGCCTACTTTTGAGAGAGCTCCCTATAACATTGCCATCTGCTATAAAAATAAGAATGATATTGAGTCAGCAATCAAGTGGTATCTTAAGGCTATTGAAGTTAATCCAAGATACAGTTTTCCATACAATAATCTTGGAAATATCTGCAAAAATAGGAATCAATTTTCTGAAGCGATTTAGTGCTACAAGAAAGCAATTGCGCATAACTCAACGTATACTCTAGCCTACGTTAACATGGGCGTATGCTACTTTAGGATTTAAAACTACAAAGAAGCTTTCAATAGTTTCAGTCGCGCTAAATAAATTCTTCCCGATGATAACCATAATCTGAGTGAAGGAAATAAAACATTTATAAGATAATATCTTTAGAAATTCAATACGGAGGGATAAAATTGGAATAAAATCGGTGCAGTCAATCAATAGTTGTAGTAAAGTCTAAATGCTCTCATCAAAGAGTTCGAAGAGCAGTTTGGCATGAGTCCCACAGTTGCAGCCAAATATGTTGCCGATGCACTCCAAGGATCGAGTATTTCAGCTCAGTACATCGTCGACATGCTCGAACAAATGAAAGAAACTTGACTTGATGATCTAATGAAATTGTAAATAAAAATATTAATTTGACAGTTTAAATTATTAGAATATATATCAGTGATATTCTCCCATAAAAATCAAGTTGCAATAATAAACTTGATTTGGCTCCAATAGTCGCCAACGAAAGTGTGACCTCCATCTAAAATGAAACTGCCTCTCTGCTTTTGAGTAGTAATAATAAAGGTTGTTCTTTTTATTTGGCATTAGATCCATTATATCATAAATTTATATATTGGTGAAATACTTCTGCAAATTATTAATGGCAATCAAATAGGTATTTTGGTGATTTTGTGTCAGAATTTAATGCTTCTATTTCTTTAATATTTTCGACTGATAAAATTAGTTCTACGAAGAATTAAATAATTATAAAATCAAAACCGATAGAAATTTATGCCTAAAAGACTCTAAATTTTGTCTGTATTCTGCATTTTACATCTTTTTAGCTTTACTCTGCAGCTATTTTGCTCTTCAGATTGTGCCAGTTACTCAGGAGCCTGCTTTGACGAAACTAATCAAGGATGCTAAGCTTGCACAGTCAATATCTTTGGCCTCTAACCGAACAGTACATTTCCGGGGAAGTGTAATGTGCTGCCTCAAAGAAGTATCTTGGCTGATTAACTTCATAACTCAAATATGAGCCTCGCTGGATACACAAGTTCTAAATTGAGTACGACAACTTGCACAAATTACACACTGTCAGGTGAGTACACGAACCAAGACTTCATCTATAAGAACTTTACAGGCATACCTTTAAACCACTACCAGCTTATCATTCGCTACAACGTCGGCTACATCGGTACTTGGTCTAGCAGTGACTACTTGAGACTGAACATTCAAGATGAATGGCAGTCGATCTTCTATGATTATCCGTACTCGTGTTACCTGCCCTAAAACATTTGTTGGTAAGTAGGAGTAAATACTTCGGATTGTATCGTAATTCGGGAATACACCTTTACTCATAACACTTCCTATGTCTTTCTGAACTTTACCGCGCTTACTAATGAAACCAATCCCAGCATTCAATTTTGGGGAATTAAGTAGCTTATGGTGGTGGCTAAGAGTTGCCATATTTCATGTCTCACCTGCTTCGGTCCATCCAACAGCAATTGCGTTTCTTGCGCCGCTGGTAATTATCTTCAAGGGAATATTTGTTCTCCAATTTGCGATTCAAGCCTATACATATTAGCCTCAGAGAATGCCTGCGTAACCAGTTGCCCTCCATTCTACTATGGTTCTTTTAATCCTACTAATAATTCAAAAAGTTGTTTGAGCTGCGCTTCAGGATGCATGATTTGTTCAAATTCTAACACCTGTCAAGCCTGGCAAAACGAATCAGCTTATGTCCCTAACTTATGGACTGATAAGATGTAGTTTTGGATTTTGCTAATCATAATAGTTGTGGCTGCAGTCATCTTCATTATCTACAAAGTGATTAAAACAAACTTACCCCCGATTGACATTGAAGAAAAAATGATAAAACACGATGAAGAAAAAGACATCAAATCAGGGAAGTCTAAGGACAATAATACAACTGGGGATAATCATGGAGATGTTGCGTTGCCCAATGATAGTGTGGTGGATAGATTGGGCCCTACAATGGATTCAAAGATAGGCGAGAATCTATGGTTTAATGAACTCGTTGAAATGGAGACAATGGAGGTAAAAAACCGTAAAAGAAGAGCTCCTAAAGCTTTAGCCCCCCTTGGCTACATGCAAGAGACTCCTACATATAATAATGCCTAAGTATCTAGTACTGCATAAATCTAACTGCAATAAAAAATTTGATATCCTTATTCATTCATTTGATATTGTTTTTATATTTGATAATCATAGTCTTGATCAACTGTGGCCATTCTTATAATAGGTCCCTCCTATATAATTTAAATTATTATTGTCTTCAAGTGATGGGAGGAAAGAGAAAAATAAATCTACAAATAGACTGCGAGTAGATAGACGAAATGTAAAAAAGCCTGTTCTCAGAAATAGGGAGCGATGGACTTCGTTTTATTCGGCATGATCTGCATATTGGACCGGAAGGGATGATGAAAATAGGGGGAGAACTCATACCTGCCCTTTTTCAAACCACTAAGGATAACCTTCTTGTAGGAGAGGAACTCGGACGAGGAGCGGCTTGTGTAGTATAGCAAGGAGTTTATAGCCCATTAAATATACCAATAGCTATCAAAGTAACTCATTCGGGAAGCAGTCCATCAATATTTATGACCAGCAAAAAAGACATCAGATTATGAATGACATCCGAGTGTTACTCAACAATTTAATCGACTAATAACGTAATGGATATAGGTAAGTTCTTTGATATTCAGATGCAATTTTATAGTAACTTTATACGGGGCGTACTTCGATCAAGGAAAAGTTAAAGTGGTTGTTTAACTTATGGATGCTGGATCTCTAGAAGATGTCATCGCTTTGCACAGGGTAACTAAAAAAGAGCCTATCATCAACGAGGATTTATTAGCGAAGATGGTACTGCAGATGCTTTGTGGGCTCACTTATCTCCATTCAAAGAATATACTCCATAGGGATATTAAACCAGCCAATGTGCTACTGAATTTCAAAGGAGAAGTTAAACTCTCAGATTTCGGGATTTCACGAGAATTGCCACAGGAAATATAATTTTCACGCACAGCGGTGGGAACTCGGAGCTATATGAGTCCGGAAAGAATTGAGGGAGGAAAGTATAGCTTTAAAAGTGATGTATGGGGAATAGGTTTAATACTATACGAGCTTGGTAAATATAATTTAATTTATCTACTGCAAAATTTCCCTATGACAGTCGTTCATAATTCGACCTCTGCCGAGATTTTAAGAGTATCGGAACGCCTTTGCTTCCAAAGCATTACAGCGCTGATTTTCAAGATTTTATAAATTGCTGCCTTGCAATTCAATAGGACAAAAGATTTTCTGCTTTCGATCTCATGGTAAATTAGATAATATTTAGGGGCATAGGTGGCTATTGACTAATCTTAAAGCAAAAACAAACATTAAGAAATGGCTGATTTCATTGAGAGAACAGATGCTTCCGTTGACCATTCCTAAAACTAAAAAGATTTCTTGATATATTTAATTTTTATTAAGAGTCAGCTATAAATAATAAAGTCTTAAAGATCACTGCGCAAACTGATACTCATTCCTCAGCCACCTCGCACTGCTTCCTCTAATATAATTTTCATTTTGACCGAATATGACATTGGTGTCCAACTTTTCAACCACGCATGTGCCATATATCTTGTCAGGATCCATTTCATGCATTTGCCGAATCACAATTTCCTTCACTTTGTTCATATCTTCAGCCCATTTGGGGATTTTTTTATTACGCATGTAGAGGCGCTTTTTATTAGATTTGGACTTCTTAGGACTGTGCATCAATTTCATAGGCTGCCCAAAAGAATTTTGAGAAGATGAGATTGGGTTAGAACAACTGTTGCTGTTATTTTGATTGCTCTAGGATTTGAATTTTTATTGGTACTCATTTTCGTTGGAGGAGTCATTGGAAGAATATTCAGTCATTGGGTAGGAAGAATCAGAACCATCATCACTGTCGGGTCTATTTTCTTTTCGATTGGTCATCTTTTATTGCATCTTGCGGTTGCTTTCCTGGATTAGCTAAGTAATGGATTTGCTCTAGATGCTATCGAAATTGAGCAAGTTTGTATTTTCATCCTAATTTTGTTAATTTTCGAAGTCCTATTTCAGTTCAAATGCATCATCTAAACCCATCTTCTTTAGGCTCTCCTGCAGCTAAATCGCTTCCTTTTGAGGATGATTTTTAAAACTACTGTTGACAAAACACTTCTCCTTGCTTTTCTTTTCAGTCTTACCCAATGATATAAGCATCTCTTTTTCATCTTCATCCTACTCAATCAACTCCTTTTTCATAAAATGCACTATAGGTCGGTTCTACTGATTTGATACTTGAAAACTGGGAGGGAGATTGTTACCTGTGCTTTTGGATTTGAGAAACTCATTCGTCATTCTTTACAGCATTTTTATGCCCTAGGAAAGGATGATTGCTGAAGAATCCTTGTGTTTCTTGATAATTCTAAGATTGGAAGACTCAAAGGCTGACAAAAACTCACTCTTGCCATACACTCCACACTCGCGCCTCTTTGCTTGATATTACATTGCTAAATTATTTACTCAAATTAGACACTTAAATTCAAATAAATATCAACAATATTTAATATTAATTGAAGATGAAAATAAGTCATTTATGATTAAAAGAATTTGTTACGGAATGAATTAATCAAAATTGGCCAATTGGTATCTCAACTGCTTGAACTTAATTCGGTAAATCTGAAGTTGTATTCTTTCCAAAATTTTATGGTTGGGCTATTTCTTCAGAAGGAGATTCTCTTTGCTAAGGCCTTATTCTTCGCTCCTGATCATCATTTTTGTTATGTAAGGGTCTTTAATTTGAATTATGGTGTTTTATATGGCGTTAATTTCCATATTCTTCCCTTTGGCTATCTAACTATCCTTCTTATCTTCTTGACTATCTTCTTTCTTTTGAATGATGCCTTGTCATTGGTTATTCCTCATAAGATGATGAAAATGATTCTTCTTCATTTATTCCCGAGTATTCCTCTTAAAATTCTTTACGCAGATGATCATTTTTTCTGTCCTTTCCTCCCCTTTTGTATCCACTGTCAAAACTGCTTTCTTAGTCCCTTTCTCTTCTGTCTCTTCTTTCTTTATTCTCTTTGGGATTCAAATGTTCTCCATTCATTTATTTTTGAATTTATTTATCCATCTATTAATGTCTTTTGATCCAGGCTTCCTTTTTGTTTTGCCATTCTTATAACCTTTTCTCAAAATTAACTTTCTATTATTATGTCATTTCATTCCATTTTTTGTCTTTCATATTCCTTTCATGAGGTTTTTATCGTCTTTAATCTTTGGGATATCTTCTTTATTTTTATTTACCAATTTCAGAAATTTATTCCCCTCTATCATCAATTTCCTCACTTGGCTAGGGGTTTGAGTTTTCTGATTTTCCTTCTTTTTTTTTATCCCTTCTTCCCATATGTTTCCTTTTTTCATAGCCAATATGGCTTCTTGCTTTTCCCTCAAGAGACATATCTGGAGAATCATCAAGCATAGGTTTTTATATATGCTTCCTTTCTAAACCTTCTTCCTTCTCTTCTCCTGGCTATTTTTTTCTCAATTCAAATGATTCGGATGGTTTCTAGATATTTTCTTATTGAGTTTGCTGTTGTGCCTAAATAAATGAATCAATACATTTTCTTCAACGATTTTGGTCTCTTGCAGCGGTGTCATGGCGTCATTGAAATCAATATTCAGTAAAACCTGTTCAAATTGACAATAACTGACCAGTAAGAGGCAAGCAATGATTACAAATGCTTTCATTAGGCTTATATAAATTAAATAATTATACTTAATAATTTTCTGATGAAATTAATAGTATTTAATAAATACCAAGTTTGCGTTATGCTATCAAAAAGGCAGATAAATAATCAATCTACCTTTCATCGAATTTTGCCTTGTGTTGTGGCTGAAAAAATAAGGAAAGTTATAATTGTTATTTTCCTTGTTATTTATTGTTTGAGGCTTTAATAATA
>Ga0302280_1000789_pt1 | contig 27527 bp, 22 predicted proteins | sample III_Fen_E1_1_FD_198771 | JGI IMG/M metagenome (GOLD analysis project Ga0302280, IMG submission 198771) | Peat permafrost microbial communities from Stordalen Mire near Abisko, Sweden - III_Fen_E1_1 | ecosystem: Environmental > Terrestrial > Soil > Wetlands > Permafrost | place: Sweden: Abisko... | reverse complement strand
CAAATTGATTATAAGTTAAAGGCATATTATGATGTTATGTATCTTCCGTAAGGAGATGGAAAAGGAAAAATTGCAGGGAAGCCATCTAAGCAACAAGCCATTAATAGTAAATTTGAAAATAATTTTTGAGTTACAGAAGGACTCCCATTCGTATCCGGTTCTGATTGCGCAATTATACAACTAGCCGATATTTGTTTAGGAGGAGTTCCGTTATCATCTTGAACGAATCCTCCGTTATCCCACGGTGCGGCTGTAGGATCAAATTCGGAGTCTCCTAATCCATAAGAATGCAGTGTTGCTCCGATAATAGAATAATTTGATATTGTAATTTCAATCCAGAGCACGTCATTCGCGTCTAGCGGAATCCATGTTTCTAATCCTGTGATTGTAGTATTATCGTCTGGTTGTAATGAGTTAAGCAAATCTCCAAAATTAACATAAGCTTCCCATAAACCCGACTGAGAATTTTTTCGAGTTTTCACGAGAAACGGCGTATTTGCCGTTGACGATCCGTTACCGATTAAAATACCTAATCCCATATTAATGAAATTCTATTGAAATTGTATCGTTATCAAGCGAATTTGAGCTAGCGATTGTCGCCGTTCCGCTTGCAAGGGAATCAATCCAAAGAGCGCCACGATTACCCGTAGACGCGCAAAGGTGACTTAAGGTGAAGACCGATGTAGGCAGAATCGACTCATTGGAGTACGTCAATGAACCGGCGCTTAAAACTCCACTGTCGGGAACTGTGAAGAATTGAGAATTAGAAACCCAAAAGTTATCTCGCCCGTAGTAGACGTAAGTTTGGATAACGTAAGAACGGTTTAGAACTTCCGTTGTAACTTCCGCGCTAAGCGCGGTAAGGATAGTCGCGCTGCCATCGGTAGTTGTAACAGTAAATGGAACGGAACTAAATCCCGGCCATCCCAATATATCTTTGAATACAACGAACGTTCCATCGGTTACTCCGGTTGTTGGCAAGAAACCTGTGATGGGAGTATAGGAATCAATGAAAATGGAGTTGTACGAATTTGGTTGCGCAATAAATCCCGATGTTAAATCAATGTTATTAACGCTATTCCATTTCACGCTGCTTCCTCCTCCGCCACCAGAAGCGGAAATCACGAGACTATTCCCGCTAGGCACTATACTTACATTAGCGCCAGCTATGATATTTCCGCTAGGAATAAATCCAGAAGGATTCGATATCGAATAAAATAAAGAAGCGTATATGCCTGTTTGGCTATCCGTAACGAAAATACCCGTCTGACTCGCAGTAACGAATCCGCTTGGATTATTGGCGGGATAAAATAAACCGCTCTGCGAGAACGTAAGATAATTTCCGCTAGGCTGTAATATGCCCGTCTGCATCGCGGTAACATACCCGCTAGGATTATAGATAGGATAGAATAATCCTGTCTGTCCTTGAGTAATAAAGCTGCTAAAGTTACCGCTAATTGCTATAGTTTGTCCTTGGTTAATAACAGACAGCGGGGCCACCCCACTAAAATCAATGTTGCCGCCAGAAATTCCGTTAATTACAGGAATGAGAGTTAGCAAATAAACCCCAGATTCTCCTACCGATTCGTAAAGTAAGGCTATATTAGGGTCTTGTTCGACCTGCAAGTAAGAAATTAAATTCATGATTGTCCTGTGATATTGATGTTGAATCCGTTGTTAAGTCCCGATACGATAAGCTGCGCTACGTTTGTTATTCCAGTCCCGTATGGAGTATAACCCACTTGGATAAAAAGACTTCCGTTTGGAACATTAAGTTGCCCATGAGAAAACCCACTTGAGTTGTACCATCCATTAAATTTGTAATCTAATAGCGCATTATTTGACACTCCCGTAGCCAAGCTCCACGCTGTTGTAAAGTTTCCTGTCGATCCAGACACATACAGTAGTTGGACACTTAAGGATGGAGTATTGATAAAATTCAATCCTGAAACAGACACAACCGATATGCCGCCTACATCATAGTAAGTTACACCGGAAGTGCCGCTAATATTACGAAAGGCTGTTGTAGTATAGTTGAAAGCTGTGGTAGGCATACCAGTTACAAAGGCTTCGAAGTTTATAGGAAAAGTTATATTACCAAAGTTAGTATAAAGGGTATAGTTACCGGAATATGAAACTCCCGCTCTCGCTCCGGTAATGGATGAAACGAAAATACCCGAAGAGCCCGGAGTAATATTTCCCGTCGTTACATTTAGGAAATTAATATTAGAATTATCGCAACCTCCAGAGAAAATTTGGAAAACCCCGCTGCTCAGATTGACTATACTTCCTGTGGCGTTACTGGTTGTATAAAAACCAATATTATTTGAGATGCTATAGCTTGGAGAATCTAGCGCCACCGATCCATTAAATGAGATATTATTTCCACTTGTCGTATTCATATACAAGGAGTTAATTGTGCCCGTTGATTTTGGAATACCAATTGCGGTGATTGTTCCGTTAACATAGTAATCTATCCCTGAGTTTCCAATGTCTCCGTCTATGAAAACGTGTTGATTAGCTAAATACGATCCACAATAATATCCCTTGGGATCATAAATTCTTCCATTCGAAAATGTCCAATTTACAACAGAAGTACCACTAAACCCGACGTTAACAGGAACACTAAGATTAGGCACGGATAATCCAAACTGAAAACCGAAATTTCCAGTTTGGTCTGCTATTGATTGTATAATTCCGGTAATCATTAGTATCCAAAAGGTGTCCATCCATAAGGCAAAAAACGACTTTGGTTTGTTCCCCGCTGGAACTCTATATTCATACGAATCGATTCTATACTTGGAATTGACATGAAACGAGTGCCCATTGTATATTCGCTAGAAACACCATTGCTATTAATAGAAATTTTTAGAGACATTAATCCATTACCAATTAAAGGTTGATAATTGTCAGGTAGATCGATATAAGGTAAATGATAAGTTCTAATAATAGTAGGTTGAACTTTACTAAATGTTAGATTTTGACAAAATAATTGGAAAGCCTCTTGCAATGTTTTATAGTTAGGAACGGCCGGCATTACAATATTAATACCTGTAGTTGTTCTAACTTGTCCTAAGAAACCTAAATCTAAAGTTCCTAATGCCAATAAATCCTGATTAGTAATTCTTTGGAAATTCATTTCATTTTTGATTACATTGCTATGACAATTAACAGTGTCTCCGGTTTTATCAGTTTCGGAACGTAAAAATTCTTCCACTTTAGGAACGCAAATTACTCCCGGCTCAGTAAGAACACAGGATAATAATTGATTTGGCCCTAGCAAGTCCTCTGGCGTCTTTAGAATGTTAAGAGATAGGGTTAGAGAATTAACAGGGGTAGAAGATTTTACGCCCCACATTTGCAAGACATAATCCCCCTGTATTGCAGATAAAACTTCAGATTGCCCATTTAAGCTTGTTAATTGCTCTAACACAGAACTCGGATCACTTCTGCTATTGCAAGCTAACGGGAGATTATAAAATATATCATTAGCTTGTAAATAATTTCCTACATCTTCGGGAGTAACGTTGATATAAACCCCGTCTTGAGTTACCGTTCCCTCGACTTCTACAATTTGCCAAGAAGTTAATCCCAAATCTACAATTAAAAATCCATCATCGTTATCAGACTTAGGGGAAATGTATGTTGTTGGATCGTAGCCCTGATTTGACGAAGCCCCCTCGGCTGGATTTCCCGCCCCGGTATTATTGCTAGAGGGAGGTACATAAGGAGTTCCTAATAAGAAAGCTTGTAAACTTTCATTACTTTTAGATTGAGGAGAAGCCAATTTCGCTAGCATTGTGGAAGAAACTACCACATCTTTAGGATACCAGCTTTGACTTTTTACTTTTTCTACCGAATTGTTTAAATTACGCCAATCTCCTCTAGTCATAGGAATATAGAAATATCTTCCGACCTCATCAACAAGTTCCCTATAGGTTTTAAAATTTTGTTGAGCTGTCATTTTATTCATCGCTGAATAATAATATTGATTAAAAATATTATTTGGCGCAGCTAAATCTAAACTTTTACTTTGGGTGCTGGTATCCGCCGCCGTACATTGGGGCATTCCCAAAGTTAAAGAACCGGCCTCATTAGAGAAACTTATAAAAAAATTATAAGCATAAAAAAAGTCCTCTCCTAAAAAGGCGGCTTTAATAGCTGATATGTCATCTGCGCTATAACCGACTTGAACAAGACTAACTTGTTTAAAGGAAATTTGCGTATCTTGAGCGGGATTTATACTAATCCATTGACGGTCTTGACCATAAAAAGCGCACGCGACTCTTCCTACCGTATCTTCTATAGTGACCTCTTCAGTATAAGCGTCCTTAGTAGCGGTATCGAAAGAAGAGGTATTTAAAACTAGATTAGTTGTTAAATCTAAGAAATGAATTGCGTTATTTTCCCAATAAAAACCATATCCCAAATCGGTGCACCATTGTTGAAGAACCCCCCGCAGCGTCCCAATATAGCTCGCAAAAAAGAATTGATTCGAATTTTGTATAAGGGTGAAGCTATCGGGATCGATAGTAATACCATTTACGCCAATAGCATCACACAATTCAGGAAAGCTATAAACCACAGGTAATACGGTATTATATGTATCCGCTATTGTAAGAAGTTGTCTTCCTACGGGAATATAGCACGATCCGGCCACGGCATCATTAGCGTAAATAGGGCCGGGGCCATAAGGATCAATCGGATATTCATTTCCATCGCTACCTTGACGCCCATTTAATACAACAATCACTTTATCTAATGCAATGGAAGTATCAATAAACTTCACTTCTAAAAGTTTTCCTGATTTATCCTCGGTTCTTTTATAATCGACGGGATACATGGACAATTGAATATTGTCTCCTATTGATATCGTATAAGGACTCAAAACTTCTAAATCATCTTGATTAATAGAAAAAGTTCCATCTTCAGAAACAAAATTCATTGTAAGATAAGATGGAGTTTGTCCAAAAGAGGGCTGATAGTTCAAAGCATAAATATATCCATTCCATATTTGCTGTGAACCATTAATCGTAACTTGATCTAGAGTTTGTATCATTTTACCATTGTGTAGTGAATTGGTTTATCTGTAATGAGCTATTATATATTTGAAATATTCCCGAACCTTGGAGTAAATCAATATTAGAAATTTCTACATAATCCTTATTCAAAACTTGTCTTTGCCCATTTAACCAGAACATAGAAGTATCCCGACCAAAACGAGATAAGAATCTACCGCTAGTATATTCAAAATTAGTTATCATTGGAAAAGAAATAATTGATCCGGTGGCTAGAGTTGCATTAATATTTAAATTTCCTCCTCCATAGGTATAATCCGTACCGGATACTAATTTTTGTCCGTTTAGAAAAATTATATTAGATGTTTGCGTTGTTGCGAAAGACTGTCCTGTGCTCGAAGTAAGAATAAAAGTTTTAGGAGTTCCGCTGATGACATCGAAAGTAACGGTATCTGTAGCCTTGATGGCACTATCGATTACAATACTATTTCCTGTTAAATAATAATTACCACTTAAATAAGTAATATTAATAAAACTATTGCCACTCAAATAATACATTCCTGAGTTATAAGCGATACCATTGATATATAAATTTATAACCGGAAAAATTGCATCCATTGCAAACCAACCATTATTATTAAAAGAAGTAGTTAATCCAAGATTATCTAAATTAATAGTTTGATAGGCATACAATTCAAGATTATAATCGGATGAATCAATTGGACGCATTAAATTAACCCCATCCATACCAAAGGAATGACAATATCCAGTATCGACATAATACCCGTTATTTATTAAGCCGGAAACTTGAAAAGATAAAGATGATGTTAAAGGAACGAAAGTATCTTCGATAATTGCTCCTGTGAGATTGTTATAAAGAAATACTGGCAATGGGCGACTATCGTTATCGAAAACATATCCAGAAAGATATACTCCAAAGCCGGTAACTCCCGTACCAATTTCCGCTAATTGAATCGACGCGCCCGTGATAAAATCGTTAGTTTGATCTACCACGACAACGGTATCGGGTAGCCCACTAGCAAAAAATCCACTAAAAAGTGTTGAAATCGTATTGCTTGTTAGTGCGGTATTTATATAGACGAACTGATCCATATAGCCACTAAAACTTTTCTCAGTAACATAAGTGGGAGCGTTTACTGGCGAGCCCAAGTAAGCTTGATTATTTTGATAAAGGGCTGTTGAACTAATAAAGAAATTTTCTGGTTCTATAGATTGCGTATTAAAGTTATAATACATGAAGTTCAGAATATTATTCTGTTTAACCACCGCTACCGCATTCTTTCCCCCATAAATATTAGAAGATGTATAGATATTTTGTCCATTTTGATCGTAGCATTCAAAATAAAGTCTATTTGCATCATTAATTCCAATAATAAATCCAGAAGGAACGCTCCCCCCACTGGTTAACGAAGAAAATAGAACGGCGTTTCCCGTATAGTTTTTCTCATATACAAAGAAAGCGGTGAAACTTGTTGCGTTGAGCCCACTGGCATTTTGTATAGAAATATTTTGACTGGAAGAGAATAGACCAGAACCAGAAACGGAATAAAATGATCCTAATGAGGAAATAATGCCAGAATATCGCGGATTTGAAGAGCCTTGTGGAATAATTGGATTAGCCCCGATTTCATTGAAATCATAGTAAATCTGGTATTGATTTACTGGCAAACTTAGTTCACCAGTATAAAAGTAATCGAAATTCTTCACCTTTTGCCTTTTTCCTACCCTTTATTTTACACTAAATTATTAATGGATTATCCTCGTAACTATAAATAACCTCAAACGATAAATCCTTTCCGATATCATCGTTTCCCCAAACAATTTCTTGGCTTTCTAAGCAGGGACGATTCTTACCATTTATAAATGGTTGAATTTGTATATTAACAAAATTTGTTAATAAAGTTACACCAGATTGTTGACTTAAATTGGGTAATATTACCGCAGTTCCCGCCATAGTTACAACAGTTCGATTGGCATATCCCAAGTTCGTAATCCAATAGTTGCCAGAGCCATTCAAGATAGGAACTGCCGAATATTTTGTCAAAGAGGGCGTTACTTTAAAACTATAATCGAAGCTGGCGAATCCGCTTACCGGAAGCATTTTATCGTTAAATGTAGCTCCGATAGAAATCTCGCCACGATAAGGGTCTTTTGAATTAGAAGAGGTTATAAACAAAGGATTCAGGATGTATTGATATCCGTTATTGTAATATTCTCCTAAAGTTAAATTATAAGTATTGATTCCGGTGGAAAAAGCCAATACTCTTTGATATCTGTTATAAAGATCGCCCCGTCCTTTAATTGTTCCCTGAAAAGTGGCAGAAGTAATATCGGTAATGATATCATGGTCGAATGATACTGAGTAATCCAGAAATGGATTAGGGGTTTGATCATTATTGAAGGAGATATCAAAATTTATCGCTCCGCCAAAATTATCTTCTGTAACGCCGGAGGACAAGTAGAAGGGATTTAAGTCTATCATCCCATTCGTAGCGCCACTATAAGCCCAAACGGCGGCACTAAAAGCATCGAAGGTCAGATATCGATTTCTAATAAAATTATAAGGATAATTTTTAGAAGTTTTTATACTTCCCGCCACTCGAACAGAAGATAAGCCGTCTGCTATCCCTGAATCATAAGTCGTTGCGTATCTAAGAACACCAGACGTAAAGAATGGATCGGCTATATAGGTTTCATCTACGGAATAAGTTCCCTCAACTCTATTTATATTTTCTATTTGGCTGATTAATGAAGGCGTAAATCCAGACAATCCAACGTTAACGAAAGCGGGCATCACTCCTTGATATCCAGAAAGACTAGCGATGTAGTTCTTGGCGTTTTGTAGAGCGTTCGAATTTCTAGAATCGGTATTAAATCCTCGACAAGATATCGTGTGTCTAATCGCAATAGATTGGTCTTTATTTTGAGTAAATGAATACTCGTTTTTAGGTTCTAAGATTCCATAAGTTCCAGAAAAGAATCCCGACTCATAACAATCAATATCAATTTGAAAAGGAATTAAATAGGAATATTTTCCTTGAGGAAAGGAAATTGATTTGATTAAGGCGTAAGGTTTATTTACCAAAACCTGACCGTCTTGTACGATTTGAAAAGATTGAAAATCTTGAGAAAAATTTTGTATCAAAGCTTGCTGACCAGATACCAATACTTGAAACGAACTAGCGTCTAAGCCGGAATAGGAGAATTCATCTACTCGATAGTCTCCTGATTCTGTAATCCTAATAGAGTTTTCATCGGTAATTAAATAATTAATTATTCCGCTGACACACCCACCGACAATATTTCCATATAAACTAATTTTAGTTAGTTCGCCCCATTGTTCGCCATATTTGATGAAATTATTCCGCTGCCCAATGATAGGCGTCGGACAAATTCCAGAGAAAGCATCTTGGTTATTATAAAAAATCTGTACCATACTTATTCCATAACACCGCTATTACTAAAAATAATGTCGGTAAAATTCTTATACAATCCATCGTAGTTATAAACCACGTTGAGTCCAAATTGATTATTTACTGGATCGTAACTATAGTTAGCGTTAGCTGTCCAAATATCTGTTCCTATATCCTTAAATCCCGTCAACTGTCCCGAAGCGTAGGTTAAATAATTACTTACTGGTAATCCTCGATTACCAATCATTTTGATATCAATATTTCTTTGACCCAAAGTGGATTGATTAGTAGGCTGTATTAATTCCTTTACACCTAAAATATTGAACTTATTTGTCGCTTGGGTTGGAATCTTATCGCTAATTTTGAATTCAAATTGACGAATTCCACTAGTCGGAAATAATGTAATATTATCACTAAAGGTTTGGGTATAAGTAATAGCTCCTTGATAATAAGAGTAAGCTACTTTAGAGTCTGTTAAGTTTAGATTTAAAGGATATGGATTTACAGAGTCGTAAATTCCGGAGACTCGGGCCGAAATTCCACTTTCAACAATATTAAATCCTGATAAGGCGTTTGGATATTTATTAAGTAATCTACGTCCGATTCCATCTACTTTCCCGTTTTCGGTAACGGTATAAACTCGTTGGGTACTAACATCTATCGTTGTTGTATATTCCCAAACGTAAGTGTTTTGATAACGAGGATCATCGGTATAAGCAATTTCAAAATCGGCGGTTCCTTCGAATCTGTTTACCTTAATATTTTTCTTTACCGGATTAGGATTTAAAGGATAAGCCCCACTAGGAGAATAGAAAGCGAATAGACCAGAACAGCGAGCCCAAGAATTAGGAATCTCAATCGCTAGGCCAGAATGAACCCCTTGCATAAGAGGATCATACAATCCTTTGATATTTCCATTTTCGCTAACATTGATAATGCCATTTTCATCTAGAGAATAAGAATGATTATAGTTAATGGCATAAATTCCAGACTCGATAGGGAATTGAACATCATATTTTACCGAATAGGTACTGTCGATTAAATTGATATTTTCAGTAAAATATTTATGAAAATTTTTGCTATAATCTGATCCTAAAAATCCAGTAATATTCGTATTGGCAATAAACCCACTTGCGAAAGCCTTTGCCAAATTTAAAGGGGTATCGGGTAGGCTTTGTCCGCTATTAAATCTAAGATTTAATTGTTGACTATATTGCGAAGACCCATCTTGATTTCTAGTATAGCTAAACGATTCATCGAATCGGTCTAGGATTTGGGCGTTTTCCCAAGTCAAGCCGCTATAGTATCCACTAACAGCATTGAAAAGATTCCCCGAACTATAAACTTCTAGCGAGGCTGTATATTTTTTATATAAAACGTCGCGCGTTTGTTCATCTTTATCAAATTGGAAATCGAGAACTTTTCCCTGTCCAAAATTGTATCCATTTAAAACGATTTCGTCATAATCCTTGGGATTACTTAACAAATAATTTATACCGCTTTGAATACCAGAAACCCCACTAAAAGTTGAACTTAAAATCCATCCTTCTATAGATAGATTTTGAGTTACTTTATATCTTAAATTATCTCCTAAAAATTGTGGAGTATAATTCAAACTTAAGACTGTCGCTAGGGAGAAATCGATCATTAGCTACCGCTTCCATTCAAACTTGTTCCTGTATCACTTGTATCGCTACCACTATTAGAACGATCCGGTACTACATTTAAGGAAGTATTCTTGACATATCTATGAATAGCCTCCTGAATTACTTTATCCAATTGTTGCTGCAATTTTTGTAAATTATCCGCATTTCCAATACTTTTTGCTAAACCAGAAGTTATAGACACTTTGGAATTTAATCCGATATCAACTTGAATTGGTTTTCCATTCGCGTCCGAAGCGGACGCTTCTTTTAATGCGGCTACAAGGGCTGGGGTTAAAGCGGCGGTGAAAGTATCGATATATTGTTGCTGATCCTTAGCTATTGCCCCGGCATTGCCCTGATCCCTTGCGGTAGCTACCGTTAAATCGTGTTCGGCCTTTGTTTGCGTCTGTCCTAATTGCGTTAAGTCATAAGCCCCAACTAATTTTTGACTTAAATCTCCAGATAAAGTAACTGTTGTAGCTTTAATATTCAAATCTTGAGTTGAGATATTTTGTAAACTATTAGTAATGTCTTTAATTTGCTGAGATACCGGAGCATTTCCAGCGGCAATGTCAGCTTGAGTATTCCCCTGCGATCTAATCCCTAGAGGATTAGGTATGATTGGCGAAGTCGTCTTGGCTATATTCGCCAGTGGTTGCGATAAAGTGAGAGGGCCATTTTCTATATCCTGAATTGCCAAATCCGCTTGATGTATTAATTTAGGGTCTGTAAGAGAACTTCTAGTCTTTCTCCAACCATCTATTCTTTTTTGAGTTTCGGGGTCAAAAACTTTATTATAAGCATCTCTCTTAATAAAAGAATCTAACGGATCACTTCCTCCACGACGAGTATGAAAATAATCTTCTATTATATTCTTTCCGCTAAAAGCCTTATTATAAGCATTTCTATCGATGCTAGCTCCGTAATGGGACAAAGAATCTCCTATCGACAAAGAGGCGGGGCCGGTTCTGTTTTGCGCTAAAGTACGATAAACTTGTCCCACGGAAATCCCATTAACAGTATCGGGATGAATAAATTTATTAGACTGTCCTAGAGTATCTAATACTCCTTTAAATTCTGATTGAATATCGTTTCCTCGAAAAGCCGGGTCTTGCGAAATTTTTTGAATTTCGGCTATCGTTCCACTTATATCTCCGCCGTGTTGCAAAGAATAAGCCGATTGATTTTGTAAGCGAGATAAGACTTGTCCGTTTCTCCCTCCTAAAGTTCCCAATTGTCCAATAATACCTTTAATATATCCGGTGATATCATTGGCTCGAACGCCTCCTGCCGTATTTTGTCCGTCGGGGTATAAAAGCTTATTGCGCGCATCATTATCGTTAGCGGCCTCTGGAAAAATCTTCGTAAAGTTTTGATATGCGTTAAAACGCGAAGCTCCAACCCGACCTAATCTCGATTGTTCAGATTCTTGGAATTGTAAATCTCCTGATGCGCCGGGAGCGAATTGCGATCTTCGTCCGGCGGTATTCAATGAACCCGCCGCAATTCCCGCCTGAATATTAACTTGAGTTCCTTGGGTTATAGGATTAATCAATGCGCTTAACGCTTGGGCATTACCTAAAGTACCTATTCCACCGAAAGACTTCTTTGTGTTATCTAGATTTAATGCGTCTTGTTGTACTTTTAAAGAGTTTGCTAAAGCAGTATTCGCAATATCAAATTTTTGTCCAATATCTGCTAAAGATAGCTGTTGCTTTTGTAATTCTTGTTTAAGTTCTTGCTGAATCGACCCGTTTTGAATGGATTTGATAGAATCACTTAATTTTTCAATAATATCATTGCCGGATAGTTTTCCCGCGCCGGATTGATTAATAATATCTAAAATTTGCTTTTGAGTAGCAATATCCGACGGGCCACCTGTGTCTTGAGTGTTTCCCGCTAGACGCTGAGCGATATTTTGAGCTAAACTACTTAAAACCGAGGAATTCTGTTGACCTAAATCATTTTTTAGTCGCCCGGATTGTATATTTTGATTCGCTTGTAAATAATCTTGCTGATTAGTAATATCTTTTCTATTTTCTAACAATTGGCTAGCGTAATCCAAAGCGTTTGTGTTGACTCCGACGGTTTTGTTAATTCTGAATTGATTAGCGGCGATACCTTGATTAGCCGCTAAAAGGAAATTTGATCTTTGATCGCCAATACTTGCAATAGGAGTAAAAGCGTCTCCTGTTTTAATAGCATTTTGTTGATCTCGATATACCTTATTCAAAGTGTTTATTATAGAAGACTTTTCTTCGTCAGAAAGTCTTGAGCGAAAATCGAAATTTTTAGCTATGTCCGAATTACTATTATACTCTAAATCGTCTTTGGTAATAAGGCCGCCCTTCTTAAAAGGAGTAACCTCGCCCGAAGATATTAAACTCTGAGCGATGGATTGTATTTGAGTTTTTTCCGTAGCTGAAATTTGACCATTCGAAAAAACACTCTGTAATCCATGAATATCAGAATTATCTAATAGCCCCCTAAGCCCCGCGATTCCCTGTTGTAAATTATAAGCATTTCCAGAATTTTCGGTTAGACCGGCTATCAATTTTTGTTGATCCCCCGGCGTTTGAGCGGCGTCAATTTGTTTTAAAAGATCGGGACTTAGATTGGGGCTTAAACGCGCTTGGGTGAAATTTTTTCTAGCGGCGTCGATATCTTGTGAGTTTCCGCTATTAATAGCTGATTTTAATTGCGCCTGAGCTTGAATTAATCCTTGAATAGAATTAATCTGTTGATCTTGCTTATCTTTATATTCTTCTGCTTTTTTAGATAAATCTTCGAAAGAGGGAGTCGAGTTTTCGATTGCCGTGCTCAATACTTGCAAACCACCAATAACCGCACCAATGGCCGCTCCATAAGGCCCACCAAGAGCGGCGAAGGTTAATGCCGTTCCAGCCGCCGATCCGACTCCCTGAGCAATTCTTTCTCCTTGGGGATTGCCTCCATTCGAATTTAAAAATTGTCCCGCAACCCCGCCTAGTAACGGAGCAACGAAACTAGCTCCAAATAACTTTTGGGAAGTACCTTCTGAAAATCTAGGGAATTTAGGGGCAACGTCGCTTAAGCTACCGATTCCCGTATAATTAAAACTACTTTTTTTAGAATTATCTAGTTCGTTCTTATTGATATAAGGATTATTTGCGCTATACGGAGCATAACCCCCTTGATACAAAGGCTCGGAACCGGGATACTGATTGCGAATTCCGATAGATTCGCTTTCATCTTGAGCGCGGGCACGATTGAATCTTGCTTGTTCTACGCGCTCTGTTTCAGTCATCGCTGCGTTCGCGCTTTGTATCGAAGCTGTTAATTCTTTTAATACTCGATCTAAATCAAACAAACCCCCTTGTGGATTATCAGCGAAATTAGGTACATAACTCTCCTTGCCACTTCCAGTTAAAGGCAAAGAACCCAAACTTTCCCCTCTAGATAAATGATCCGCGCGAATGGTATTCGATAAACTTCCGTATTTTCCTTGTTGTTCGGTGTTGTAAACTCCAACGGGAATTCCTAATTCAGGAGCGGAGCCTAGAATAGGAGTTTTTCCGAAGGAGGCTTCGCGAGAGAAAGCCGCGTTTAAAGGATCGGCAAAATTAGGAACGAATCCCGCTCCGTAACCAAATAATTTAGCAAAATTAGGATTTCTGTCTCCTATTCTAGCTAAAAGAGGCTTAGTTCCTCTTACAAAACCCGATATAGCATCTTGAACAAAACTGTTATTTGTTAAAGCTCCACTCGTTCCGGCGACGGCATAAGGATTTCCAGTTTTATCTACAGAAGGATTTAGTTCGATAACTCCATATGAGCCATCCTTAAGTTTAATTACATCGGGGGCAAAAACAACATTGTCTCTTTCGCGAGATGGTAATTGATTAATTCTAGCTAAAGCCGCCGCATGAATTTTGCGAATTTCATCTGTTTCGCGGACATAAGGAATTTCATTATATCCTATCTTATGATTTTCATCTTTACGGAATGTAGCGAAAGGAACTACTTTAGATGCTCCGTCCTCTCCCGATCCTATAATATGAACTCGGTACTCAGGAGAAGTAAAATTATCTTCATATTTATCATATCGTCCTCTTTCCGTATCCCCCGCATATCTTGCTTGTTGCTTAGCGAGTTTAGTAGGCTGAGAATCTACGTCGAATTTGCTTTGAAAATAATATCCCTCTTCTGGAATCCATAAATTTCCATTATGATTTTTAATAGCATAATCAGGATAAATACCCTGACTCTGGAAACCGGCTTTGTCCGCTTCCGCAACGTGACCTTCAAAATATTGGAAAGGTCTAGAGTCCTCTGGCTTTGCGTACCAGCCTTGGGGAAAAAGTCTATCCGCGATAGAGATTAATTTTTGAGTTTTCTCTTGATTAGATAATCCAGATTCGAAGTTTTTAGCCAGTCTCCCTACAGAAACAACATTACCCAATCCTGCTAATTTAGCTTCAGAAAATTTACTATTTCCAATAGAATAAGGGTCGTTAGCTCGAAATCCGGGCAAATTTCTACCTGAACCAGTAAAATCCAGATTTGAATCGGTATTGCTAGGATCAGAATATCTTGTTAAAGGAGCCTTTATTACATTTTTAGAAAAGATAGATTCGAAACGACCTAAAGCTCTAGTCTCAGGTTCGTCTGGTAATAAATAAGATAATGATTTTCCTTTAAGGGAGTTCGCCAAAGATGCATTAAAGGGAGATTGGCTAGTTTCGGGAAAGAACTTTGCTAATGCGTTTGTGACATTATTATCTAATTTCGAAGCAACTTCGGGATTTTTAATTAGTCTACCATATTGTTTGTAAAGATGGCCAAGAATCTGAGATTGCTTTTCTGGATTGCGAATTAATAAAGCATTTTTTAATTTAGCTATGAACTCAACGCCTTTAAGATCAGAATTTAAAGCGAAATTAGGAACAAACCCCGCTCCACGAATCCCTAATCCTTGTAGGATATCAAAATTTCCCTGAACGCTATCAGATAAATCATCGTTTCCAACCCATCCCTTTTTAACTAGCCCGTGATAAACATTAGGATATTGTTGGAGAATTCCAGTATTAATACGATTAGCAATTTGAACTTTCGTTAGATTATTTTCGCTTTTATCCAAGACGCCATGAGAACGCGCCATTTGAGATAATCCTCTTTTAGTTCTACGTTGAATAGCAGTAGGCCCGACCAAATCTTCTAGAACTTGCTTTTCATAGAATTCGCCCGAACTTGAAAACCCCTTATCTAAAGAACCTCCCTTTCCTCCTCTATTGAATAACGAACCAAAAATAGTTGCGGCTGTTAATCCTCCGAATACTCCTAATGCCGATAGCAAAGCGGTAGGATCATTTCCATCTGCGAAATTAGGGACGAACCCATCGCCAGAGATTTTACTTAGATTGTATCCCTTTAAAGCCGCCTTAGTTGGATCAATATTTTGGGCGTCGTTTGGAGGGATAATTCCCACGGCATTGCTTCCAGCGCGAGTTAATTTATATTCAGCGGTATTAACAATAGCATTCGGAACAAATCCCCCTGCTTTATTTATTCCCTCTTGTTGGATAAATTGTCTAGGAGACATGCCCGAATCCTGACCCGATAATTGATAAGGGATTACATTTCCGGCAGAATAGCCATGACTATTCGCTAAAGATTGTTCTTTAGAAGCTAGAAAATTAGGAACAAATCCCCCGGCGGAGTTTTTAAATCCGGCGCGATCACTATAACGAACGCCCTCTCCAAAGGCAACCGTCCCCAAGCTCTGACTTACGGCAAGTAGTTCTTCTCTAGCTTGAATTTGTTGTTGAATAACCCCAAGAATTGTCTTTTCTTGTTGTTCTCGTGTTGCCCCGTCTTGAATAATTTCGTCGTATAATCCTTTATTTCGTTGAAGCAGATCGATAATGCCTTGTTGAACTTTCTTTTCGTCTTCTCCGAATCCTCCGAAATTCAAAGTTGTTTTAAAAGCTCCGGCGGAAAAAGAAGCAAATCTAGTAAAGAATTTAATACCTAAAGCCCCCGCCAATGTTAATCCGGGGCCGGAAATGTAATCCCCGATACCCTTTAGAATTCCCTGTCCGAGTTGAGTTCCCAAAGAGCTTAAATTACCTGTCGGAGCCGATATATTGCCAAGAGCACTAGAAATGTCGGACGCGCCTCCCAATACTCTTTGAATAGCCGGGGCCACGGTTAGATTGCCAACTTGTGAAGTTGCTTGAACAAAGTTTGCTTGAGTAGAATTAATTAAAGAAGAATACGAACGATTTTGAAATGCGTTTCTATCAATAGCGGCGTTATTATTAGGATTTTGTGAAGCTGACAAAGCTCTATTATAAATTCCATATTGATTGCTCAAATCGCCCAAAGCCGCTTTTAGTACGTTGATATTATAAACACCGCCAACCAACTGAGATGTATAAGACTTTTGAGAGTCGCTTAATGTGTCATATCTTTTCGCTAGTTCTTCTAGAATTTGAATGGCCCCCAAAGTATGACCTTCGACATCTCTAGTAGCAATGCCTAATTTTTCCAAGTCGTCTAGAGTGGTAGATCTATCTAATCTAGTAAAAATAGATTTTAAAGCATTACCGATAACAGTTCCGCCTCGCTGAGTAATAGCTTGTGTTGCTGTTACTAACGCGCCGAACTGATCTACATTTACTCCCGCGTCTTTAGCCGCAGTTCCCGCTCGAATAAAGGCTTCAGCCAAATCGGATGCGCGGACGGCAAAACCTTGGTCTACTGCAATTAACTTATTAAGTGCATTTGTGCTATTTCCGACTTGAGAGCCGAAAGTGTTAACAATCGTCGTGAGAGCTTGTAGGGATTGTCCTACATCCAATCCGGTCAAACGATAAAGAATTAACGCATCATTAGTTCTGCGAATAATATCGCCAACGTTCTGAGTCTGTCTTGCGAAATTAGTAGCAACTTCAGTAACGGTTTGGAAAGATTGGCCTGTATTTTTAGCTACATTAAAAAGATCATTACCGAAGCTTTGTAATTGACTTTGGGTTAAATGAATAACCGAATTAATGTCTGTAAAAGCTTTATTAACTTTAATCGCATTGTCAATCAAAGATCGTAGGGATTCAGCCACCGTGCCAATGACAATCGCGCCCGCTCCGAATGCGGCCAAACGAGCGTTCGCCGCTTCCATCGATTTAGCGAATTCTGAAACCTCACCTGTAATTCGACCCAAAGGAGCACTTTGAATTCTTACGGGGATGGTAATTTCAGGTACGCGACGAACCGCCGCCGCGATATCTTGTTCTAATCGGCGCGTATCTCCTGATACATCAAATGTAATGGCTGATTGTGGCATAACCCTTATTCCGTACTAATATATTACACCAATAATTTACTTAAAGTCCATGATGCCTTATTACGTCTTCCATAGAAAGCCCCTTTTTGTCCTTTAAAGCTCTCTGTACGGGGCTTAAAGAGAGATGGGCTCCAGCCGCCGTAATATCAGACTTCTTAGCTCCGAAGACGTGTGTAGCTCCATTATTATCGTCTGCCACCGGCCCAATGATGTCTTGGGCATTCTTAGAACTCATATACCAATCAATTAGTTTATCTGGATCAGCTAGGGTTTCGTCGTCTGGCTTGATATCAGCCGAAAGAATACTTTTAAAAAATCGACCATAAGTGAAAATTTCCGATTGATAAAAGGTTAAATCGCACACGGACTTTCCGAAGAACGTTTGGGGATTATCTCCACAAATCGAATAAGAGGATTGAAAAAAAGAAGCTAAGCCTATCTTCTTTATATTTTTAGAATTAAAAGGCGATAATGTTTTGGTGTAAAGTCCAGCTAGGATATTTAATTCGAAAATAGATAGTTCATCGAAATCCTCCTGAGAAAAAAATCGCTCATTTATATTTTCTTTTCTAAAGGAATGATAAATATAATTTTCATTGACCTTTTTAGAGGCGTAAGATTCTGCCACAAGGCCCAATAATTCTTTCTTGTCGCCTTCCTTTTTCTTTAGTTCGACTTCGGCTTCAGTAATTTGTTTATTAATCTCTTCGATCTGAGATTGCCAAGTCATTTTCGATTTTGTTTTCGCCAAATTATCGATATAGAATTTTTGATTGGCGATCCACGCTTCGTCGCTCTTGCCCCAAAGCCCTTGTTGAATCATTAAATTCAAACGTTCTTCTATATTAGGTAATCCCTCTTTAATAGCGTCTTCAAAATGAAATTCGTAATCCGCGTCAATCAATCCTTGATCTAAGGAAGTGAAATGTTTAATTAAAATCTTATCGCCATTGAAGATAAGAGAAGAAAATCCTTGAATTATATCAGAATAAGTTCTGCGTAAAAAGGAAAGCTCTTTATCCTTCACTCTTTTCTTCCGATTCTTCTTTCTTACCTAAAGTAGAATTCTCTCTATCGTCTAATGCTTTTAAGTCCTCTTCGGTTCTTACTCTTCCCAAATACAATTGGGTAATTAGATTATTTAATCGACGCGCCACACCAAGTAAAAAAGAATCCTCGTGTTCTTCCAGTTCGTCGTAAAATTCGATTTTTTCGTTATAGCTATCTCCTTTATAAAGAGGTTCGAACTCTCCTTTATCGTTTTCTTTATAACTTAAAAAAAGAACATACCAAGAAATAGCTTTTACCATAGCAGCGGATTCTGCCGTATTATCGAAAATACTTTGTTTAGCTAATTCATAGTTATTGAGTTTTTGTTGAATATCGGCGTATTGAATAACCGCTTCTTCATTTTGCTTTTTTTCTTCATCGGTTCGATCTTCTGGCTTTTTAGCCGAAAAAGAAACAATGTCATTACCAATGTCAATAAATTTAGTATATAGCCCTTGCAATTCCTTCATTTGGGCTTCTGAAAAAATACCGTTGTCGTTATTTAGTCTTTTAGCAAAAAGGGCTCTAGGCATTAATCCGTCGGTAATGGCCTTATTGTACTCAACACTATAAAAACGTTCACAGGAATCGATTGTGGATCGATTGGGCTTGCGTATAGCGAACCGAACTGGCTTAGTAGACTTAACTTTCTTAACCAAAGTCCCCCCATCTACCTTTTCTTCCTTATCGACTTCAATTTCCTTATTAACCTCGAATGTATATAGCGTTTTTATTGACATAATTCCTTTTGTAATTCCTTGCTTCTCATACCTCCTAATAACCGACAAAACTTAGTTTTCTTTTCTTCCGTAAATCCTATGAATTTTTGTTTGAAATTATCTCCTAAAAAATAATCCGCGCTAACGTTGTTTGGGGAGATGTTAAATTCTTTTATTAATGTTCTTTCTGTAGATTGGAGTGAAATATTATTTTGTACTACATCTTTTAAACTTAAACTATTGAAGCGGCTTCTCGCCAAGTCGATTATCTTTGAATTGGATGTCATATTGACTTAAAATGTTTTCAAATTCTCTATTGGCGTCATTTCCCAAATCAAGAATTCTTTTTCTAATGTATTTATATTTAGCATCATCTAGGTAATCGACCAAATCCAGTTTATGCTTTTCATCTTCAGATAATAAACCGTCAATTTTATCAAGCATTTGATCGTGTTGTTCTCTAATATCGTCTGCTAAAAACAAATAGTTTTTAAACAAAGCGGTAATTAGGCGCGATACTTGAAAATGCAAAATTCTTTGCTCTTCTGAACTAAATTCCATATTTCCTTTTACTAACCTTTTTCCTAAATAAGATTACACGTTATGTTGCGCAATAAGCTTACAAAGTTTAATAAATTTATCTTCGGGGAAATGCTGTTTCATCCTATTGACATCCTTATCGACCCATTGAATATTATCTTTTGTATAACCCTTTTGAGAATTGATGCGGTCTAGAGAAGCGTTTCCGTCTCCCGAATGAGCTAAAGATGAAAATGTTAATTCTAACCCGGACAAAGCGCATTTTCTATTTTGTTTTAAAAATTGATTATGCATATCTTCTATGGAAATTTCAAAAGGAAAATCTCTTTTATAAGCTCCTAATTTAGCTTGGTTAAAATATGTTTTGCTGATTTCACCATAACCCTGCCAAACAATACTATCTTTTCCTCGCGCTTTATTAATGCATCCACAAGATTTTGTGCGTCCGTCTCTTAATCTTTTTCCAGCGATATTCGTTTCGTTTCCACAATCGCATTGACATTTCCAAAGTAAACGATTATCATTATCCTTTAAATTCGTACAAAATAATACGGTTAATTTTCCAAATTTTTGTTTTTCTAAATTAATTCTCTCGGGCATATTAGATTATATGAAGATTCGGCCAAAAAATACACAAAAAAGCCCCCAAAAGGGGGCTATTTGTGTCTTTCCTAAATTTCTTTATTAATTTAAAACTCCCGAAATGTATAGGTTATGTTGATTATCGTTCGGGCCACCTAGCGGAGTTAGCCAATTTAAAGTTAGGGAATTATTACTTCCAACATTGGCAGAAGAATTCTGGCTGTCCAACTTAGCTCCAAGCAACGTATATTGAACCGCCGTAGCACCATTGCCCGAACAAGAAGGAAGGGCTAGGTTAACCGTTAGGTTATAAGCTTGATCGTTGCAGAGCACATCCGCTAGATCGGTCGCATTCAAATCACCCACAACCGCCGATACTTCGAGGGTCGCGTTAATTGGGAAACGAATCAAACGAGCGAAGGGGAATCTGCTTCCTAGCTTCTGAATTGGTTCGCGGGTAATAGGAGCGTTCAAACGGAAGCTTTGAATCTTCAAATCCGCGATGCTATAACCTTGTACTCCAGATAGGGACAGGGTAATATCTCCGGGCTTTAATACGGAAACACCAACGCCGGTTGTCGTAGCGGGTAGAGCATAAGCCTGACCTGTAATTAATAGACCGTTAGAAGTATTGATTGCGGGAATATTATTTCCAGAAGAACCAATATCGACCTTGTAGTTGAAAGCCTGTACTTGAACGGTAGATTTAGGAAATTGTCCGACTTGACCTTCCCAAGATAGAGAGGAAATAAATCCGTTACCGATACCATGAACACCGTTAGCGGCTTCATTAGTATCTCCACCAACCGCATCATTGCCTTCAGGAACTTCAAGAATAAAGTAATTCTTTTGATCTTGGCTGGCGTTAATAAGGTTAGAAAGCACTCCCGAGGAACCGTCTACAACTAAACCTAGCTTTTCTTCGTTTAGGGCATTTCTGATAAGATAAGAAAAGTCCAAAGCTACTGTAGGAGAATCAAGAATAACACGGTCAATAGCGGCAAGAACACCATATTCGTTAACGTCTTGACGTGGAACATTGAAATTATGATTGGAAGACTGAATACGATCCAATTGCTGAATAAGATTGCCGGTAATATTACCGGAACCGTCATAAAGAAAGTGTGCTCCTGTAGCTGGCGTAGGGCCGACGAAAAGGGCTTCACTCTGATAAATTGTACGTTGGCGTGGCATGGTAGATTAATCTCCTATTAAAGTTTCATAAATGATTACAGGCTAATTTAAACGGTGAGAAACTATTTTATTCAGTAATTCGAATATAGCCGTCTTCTGTTACGCGAAAATCCGCATATCCACTTAAAGGGCTAAAGGTTAGTTTGACGTTGCGAGGGCGCTCGACGGTGAAATCGATCATTGCGGTATAAAGCTTTTGTCCTACGCGAGTTGCGGCGGCATCTGAGAGTTTTAAACAATCGACATCGCTGATCCAAATAAAGTTTTCAGGGTTAGTGCTTATATTATTTAAGTAATTAAAAGGAACCCCTCCTTTATAATCTCCCACCGAATTAAAAGGCAATTGAGATGGGCCTAAAAGAGTAAAGTTAGAAAGTCTAGAATCTCGAAATATAGATAGAACTCCATCTATTTGAAAGGAACTATCCGCCACAACCAAGACTCGGAATTGAGATACGGTATTCTGAGTTCCGCCGAACATAAAGTCTTTATTATCCCCCGCATTATATTTAACAGCGCAACAAGGAAAGGTTCTCGTACTATAAGGAAGTCCCGTTGACGGGATTTGCATCGAAGTTTGAGGCTTGTGCTCGAATTTAGTTTGAGAAATAAAAGTATCTTCATCTTCATTGGTATAGAAGACATCGAATTCGCGAACCGTATAGCTCCCACTCAAAGGCGCGGCTAAAGGAGAATTAGAGCCAATAACCCCTTTATCGAAACTAATATAAATACCAGAATCTCTGGTCAAAAAATTTCCATTGGCATCGTAAACACCCGTAGGAACGCTTACGCCAGAAACTCCAGTATCATAAGCCCAAGGTCTATAAGGAGCAGAATAAAGATACTGATTACTATAATAATCACTTTTAGTAGGATAAAGCAAAGAACTAGCGTTAAAGAAAGCTCCGCCGTTGTTGACTAAAGTAAAGTCAAACCAAGACATAAAACTTGCAACAAGAACGTGATCGTATGTTAACTTCATTATTCTCCAAAAGCGTGATAGAAATCGGTTGAGCCGACAGACTCAACAAAGTTTTTAAGTATTTCTTTTGTATAAGGGGTGGGCTTAAATGATCCTTGATTAACGACAATAAGTTGTCCGTCCTTGGTTTTAGCCTGAATACCTTCTTTAGATCGACCATTAACCCAATGTTTATATAAATAATAAGAGAAAGTATCCGTTCCTTCTTCTACTATAGCTACCCAAGAACGATTTCCCGAAGTTTCTCCCCACTGGACGGGGGTGTTTTTATAAATTTCTTCTTGCGTTGGAATTCTAGCTGTAAAACGATAAGTAATGAAATTACCTCCTGAACTTTTTACAGGAATTGTATTTAATCTTACAGATTGATCAATTAAAGAATGTAAATCTGCGATTTCTTCTTCTTCCGATCCGTCCACAAATCCTAAAAATGCACAAAGATTGCCCGGTACTTTAGCCCGCGAAAGGGTTCCTGAAATATTATCTCCTTGCGGCCCCTCTAGAATTTCTTCGGTAACGACATGTCGATCGAATTGATCTAACATTTTTTCCTTAGAAACCTCAAATCTATCTTGAATTAAGGACACGGCATACTCATCCAATCCTCTATTACGAAGAATGGCGGCTCTGATTTCTGTAACATTAATTCTTCCCGTTGCCATATTAACTATTTTGTTCTAACCATACCGTCCAAAATTCAGGAGTAAATAATCCGTGACGACGATAAGCTGTGAAAAAATTAAAATTATTATCGTCAATCTGAACAGTCTTAGCTCCGTTAATGAAATCATATCCGCTGCAATTTAATTTCAATCGAACGTAATTTTTATCATTGCGAAAACGAATTTGAGGTTCTCCTCGTGCCGAAAATTCTCTATCCGAACTAGAGGTTTCTAGTAATTCTTTATTTCCGGCTATGCCCGGCATATACCAGATTCTCGCGTCTATTACGCCGGATTGAATAACATATCCAGATGAGCTTGTGTTTTCTTGATTATCTCCGTAAGGAAAAACAAAGTTTGGGTTTTCGCTCATTACCACTCGTTCTGCTTGACGGAAAACCGTGAAAGGGCGAACAAATATATCGTGAATGTTAGCTAAATCTTGCTGATAAGATTGCTTTTCCGCGTCCGAAAGAAAAATATTTCCATTGCCTTCCATAATTAAAACGAAGATGACCGAACAAAGAACCAGTCGTAGTAAGGAAAAATAGTATCCGCAAACCCGCCATACATATAACGGTCAGTATAAGGGGCAAAAATAGTATCGTCGCCGACAACAGCTAAAGGCTGACCAACATTTAATTTATACTGAGCTATCATATAATATAGTTTTTGTTGAGAATCTTGAGCCATTCCTCGGAACGTCTTTGCTAATTCATTACGAGAAACCTTAACGATTCTAGAGTCCGCTTCCTGTAAGCTAGTCCAATCAAACTGAGATGCGCCAAGAAGATTATTAGCATTTCTTAGATAATAGTAGTTGGTAAACATTTCTTGGTAAACCGCCACTTCCTGATAATTCATAGGAGGAACAGCAAAGCCGGAAACGGTATTAAATGTAGTTTGTAAACTATTATTTAACTCTCCAATGTGATTGTCGAGCCAACCAGAAATATAAGCAACGGAGAACGCGGTACCAGAACCCAACATTAAATCATTGGCGATACCGCTAGCAAATAAACCCAGATTAGTACCACAAAATAAGGGTACGGAATCCGGGTCTGGAGCGCCAGTAAAATAGGTTGTCTGTATTCCTGATCCTGAAACTCCAGAACCAAAAAACTCAAAACTAGAATCGAAATCGGGCATAATAGTATTTACACTAAGTAGCTCTCGTGTTCCTCCTTAAGATACGGACAAACCCATCTTCCCGCTTCAACATGTTTCTTTATCTCTATCGCTCCGAAAATATCATCGGAGTAGAACTCGCGCCAGCATAGGTAGTCGCCGAGTCGATTTCTTTGGTGAGGGTCAATAATGAATATAACGTGCATAGTTTCCTTTTTAAATATCGACACAGTTCATCTGTATCGATTAATTCAATTAAGGAAACTTAAGAGCTAAACTTTGTCTGGCTCTTCTTAGCTTTGTCAATAGTAGCAGTCACGAGATTCTTATCTTTAAAGTCTCTCGAATCCTCTACCTTCCCATTGACTTGCTTTGTTGGCAATTTCTTTTTCATTATCTTGGCTTATTCGCGCCCTCTGCTAGAAGAACACGCATTTCTGGAGTTTGGTTAATTTTAATAGGCTTAAAAGCAGGGCCATTTACCGAAGACGTTACTTGACGGAATTTCTTCATCAAACGTTCGATCATAATATTGCGATTATCATTAGGATTAAGTCCGGTGCGCCAACATTCTTTTTGAATATCGATGATGTTTAAACCGACGAGGGAAGTTCTATATTCGGTTTCGTTATAGGTCTTATAAGTAGCCCCGTGGAAACCAAATAGCTCATCCATCGATCTATAAATTTTCGTGGGGGTGACTTTAATAACCGCCCCTTGCGCGGAATCGTCCTGTCCGTCTATCCGCTTGAGTTTCTTAAGGTTAGGTTTACGAGTTTTCTTAGTTTTTGTAGCCATAATGATTTGTACTTTCACTGCCCATTACACAACGTTAAAGTATTTAGGAAACTCTTTTTTGTATTTTTCAATTCTATCTAAAACTTTGGGATTATTCCATTTTCTATCTAGTTTGGGGATAGGAAGTTGGCGAAGAGTGTCGATGATGATAGCGGCTTGAATTCCACAGAAGCAAATTTGATAGTATTGATTATTATAGTTTTTTATTTTACTTATTCGTTTTCGTATTTTAATAGGAAATTTCATATTTAAAAAAATATTAAGCCATTCGATGATAGAAGAAGAACAAGATACATATTTTACCATCAACGCCTTATCGTTGCAAAAAATGCATCCATCTCCGTCGGTATATCCGACAATGTAAGCTAATTGTAAATCGTCGGATAGATTAGCGGGTTTGAGTATTTTTGTTTTTAAAGGTACAATATTAAATATATTCTCCAAGTCTATTTCTGCCTGTTTAAGTCCATTTAGTCTCAGGGTAAGCATTTTTGAAATATTACCCTTTTTTGTTAATCTCGTATGCGGGAAATAACTTCCGGTATATTCAATATCTTTAATAAAAGTATCTAAAAGAATTCTATCTATAGCATTAATGGAAATGGAAAGAATTGTGCATTTTCCTTGTTTACGAACGCATCCATCTGCTGCTATTTGTCCCGCCCAATATGAGTTTATTAAATTTGGTTCTGACCAAAATTTGTCGTTAAAAGTATATTTTGATTTTCCATATTGATATTTTTTTAACTTAAGATATAGCGCTCTATTATTAATCGAGCTAATAGAACGATGTGGTAATAATTTTTGAATTGAATAAAATGTAAGATGAAAATTTTCTTTCAAGATTCGATCTTCCCAAGGTAGCCACTTAATTTGTATCATACATAATTATATTACTATATTGACTAAATATCCACTTTTTCTCAACAAAAAACCCGAATTTCTTCGGGTAATTTGTAAGTGATTGATTATTAATCAGATCACGAGCCCAACGAGTTCGCGAGTCGAAGTCAAAAGATGACCGAGACGTAATGAACCATAGAATCCAATTCTTTCAGAACGGGAACTGAACTGGTCGTCGGGCTGTAGGGTGAAAGTAGAGCCCGTATCCAAGTCTCTTTCGATAGCGCGGAAAGCGAAATCGTTTCCGGCTAGGTTTAGTCCGATAGCCAAGTCGTTTCCAGAACCGAAAGACTGAGTTCCAGTGCCGTCTAGCTTGCTATATTGCTGGCCTGCCTGAGCAGCGATTTGATTGAATAGAACAGTAAATCTCTGATTTACGCCCAATTCGACCATTTCGATTAGGTTAACACCCAAGAGGCTCTGCATTCCTGCTTCGCTGAAAGCCTGTGCTCTTACAGAGTCAGGCAGCGTTACAGTCGCGGAGTTCGTGTTTGTTAGTCCACCAGTCAAGTTACCAGCGCCAAGAGCGGAACGAGTGTTGATAGGGTTATAAGCCATCGTTCTGATGAATTCCATCAATTCGGGCGAAATAACCAAATCGGTCAACTTACCGTATTGCGTAGCAGGAGTACCACCAGCAAAGGATTCGTTTTGACGCTTGATTAATGTGAATAGCTTGTTGATGTCGTCTAGAGAAATCGTTCCATTTCCGCCTTCCTGTGTTAGCAACACAGATTGGCGTCCTTGGTTATTTGCGGAAGCGAGGGCGGTTAGAATAACCGTCCAAGCGTTACGATTTAGCTTGAGTAGGATTTCCTGCATCAAACGTTCTAGGGACTTTCCAACTACATCGAGACGAGTCTGAGTAGCATACTTTCTTAGATAAGAAATAGCTGAATCTAGACGATAAGTAGAAAACTTAACTTCATCGATTGGCTCATAGATGTTGTTGGTAGGTAAACCACCGGCCATAGACTGTGACCAAACTGAGAAATGCCCTTCGTTTACGCCCAAGAACAATTCTAGAGGTAGTGATGGATCATCATTTTCGTTATAGATTAAGTCTTTATAGAGAAGCTTGGTAGTATCGGCTTCGTTGATAACATAACCGAGAGTAGGAGAAAGAAGGGCTGCGAAGGCTTCCTTAGCGGCCTCGGCGGTTGCCTTATTTTTCGATCCCATCTGGCGGATGAGTTCTACTTGTTCGGGTAGGTCTTTAATATTAAGTTGCATATTTTTCTATTTCTCCTGTATTCTATAAGATTATCTACGGCAGTCGATATCGACTAGGATAAATCCGTCCTTATCGGCAGCGCCCAAAACTTGACCTACAGCGAGAGGATCGGTTGCAGTTGTAACAACATATCCACCGCTTACATCGGCCTTAACACCAGAGTTCGTAGGATTAGCTAGTAGACCTGTTCCGGCACCCGTACCAGTAACTAGATTAATACCCGAAATTAGGAACATTCCTTGACGAACAACCTGAACGGCTTCACCCGAAAGCGCACACTGAGCTTCAGCGCGACGGATAGGGTCGAAAC
>Ga0302280_1000785_pt1 | contig 27612 bp, 24 predicted proteins | sample III_Fen_E1_1_FD_198771 | JGI IMG/M metagenome (GOLD analysis project Ga0302280, IMG submission 198771) | Peat permafrost microbial communities from Stordalen Mire near Abisko, Sweden - III_Fen_E1_1 | ecosystem: Environmental > Terrestrial > Soil > Wetlands > Permafrost | place: Sweden: Abisko... | reverse complement strand
CGCAGCACCGTCATCTCGCGACGCGGCGTTCAGTCCGGTGCCGGTCAACGATGCGATTCTGGCCGAGGTCAATTCGCAGCGGTTCGCCACCACTCAAATCATGATGCAAGCCCGCACTTTGTCGGCGGCACTGATGCAGTTTCAAAGCGCGTTGCAACAGACCCAAACCAATTTGCAGCAGACGGCGGCGTTGCGCGCCACGGTGGGCGAAATGAAGCAGCGGCTCGCCGCGCTCGAAGCCGCGCAGAGCCAGCAACCGCCATTTGCAACCGCCACGACCACCAACGAACCGGCTGATCCGTTGAGTCCCTGAAACAATTTTACGCTTTGTCGGCAACTACGCCGGCAATCTTAAAACATAAACAACAAATCAAACCTCATTATGAGCACAACAAAAACGAAACCCGCGCCCAATGGCGCTTCTGGCGCCGGTGCGCCCCCGCAACCCGTCAACTACCGGATCAATCCCGAAGTGGAAGCCAAAATTGATAATTGGATTACCGAGAAGCCCAAGGATTGGCAATACATCCAGACCATGCCCCGCGACCGGCTCGAACGCACCGTCGTCCTGAACGAAGTGCGCCAGCTTGAACGGCAGCAGCGTATGCGCGAAGGCATGATGGAGCGCATCAATGCCAATCCCGATCTCAAGCAAGCCTACGAAATTCTGGTCAAGGACGTGCCCCAAGACCAGCGCGAGGAGGTCATGTCCCAGATGGCGCGGCAGAAACAGCGCACCGTTGCCCGCACACAAACCCAGGAACAAACAAAAGGACACGTAGTCGGGGTTTGATTTGCCATCGTGCCGGTCTGGTTCCGGCAACGGATTCCAGACCGGTTTTGGCAGCCGGAGCAGATTAGTTTTCGTGGCAATGAAAGGCATTCACACATGGGCATTAAAGATGCTTACATTGGAGCGTTAATTGTCGTGCCGGTGGCTTTTGTGCCGGGTTTATATGCAAGCTGTTGTCCAGCATGGCGCGCGCAGTGGCAAGTTTCTGGACATTTGGCTTCAGAGACCAAGCGGCCTTCGTTGTCTCCACGGCTCATTTCCCATCGTCAGGAGAACAGCCCTAAATCGTTTTCACCCACGCTTCCGGGATCGAAACGCGCCCTCTGGAAATTAAGGGGGACGATGCCATGCTCCCCCAGAATCCCATTGGCCGGAACGTTTCCCGTTTGCGTTCCGAAAAGAACTGGTCACAGCAGGATCTGGCGACGCAGTTGCAATGCAAGGGAGTGGATGTCAGCCGGGACATGCTCGCCCGTGTTGAGCTGGGCATTGCCAAGGCGAGCGTTGATTTTCTCCTCGGTGTTCAAAAGGTTTTTTGCCTGCCCATCATCCGGTTTTTCTCAAAACAGATTCAGGATTTGGACGCAATGTATGCCAAGCCTGTCGCCGACCAACCGCCCGCTCCCGCAAAGAAGCCCCGGCGAAAAAACTCCCGTCGCAAATGCCAAAAGTTGACAAAAAAGCGACCGCCGATATAGATAATCAGTTGGAACTTTTTGGTTCCAACCGCACCCACTATGAACATGCTGACCCAATACGGACGAATGGCCGAGAAACACTGGCGCGAACATTGCCCGAAACTGGTGCGCGACTTGGAGGCGAAAGGACAGTTGCACACGATGTTGCTGGACGCCGAGGAGAAGACCAAGGACGAGATGATCGAGCTGACGCAGCAGTTCACCAAACAGGGGCTGACTCCGCAGCAGGCGCACGACCGCGCCTGGGAAATGGTTCGGGAGGAATACATCCTGCTGCCGCCCGAAATGGTGACGAGTTAGTCCGCAATCAAAACTGTTATCGGATTTCTCCTGCCGATGGCCTCGGCGCAGGCTCGCCAAAGGAAAAGTTCCGCACCAACCTGGCCGCGATAAAGCTGGTTCACAGGCTGCAAGCCGAAAACCAGCCGGCCAACCAGGAGGAAAAATCCGCGTTGGTGCGCTATGTCGGCTGGGGTGCGATGCCCCAGGTGTTCGACGTGGACAGCACGAACTGGCACAAGGAACAAATCCAGCTTTCCGAAATCCTGTCCGACGCGGAACATCGCTCCGCCCGCGCCACCACCCTTAACGCCCATTACACTGCGCCCGTCGTCATCCAGGCCATGTATCAGGCCGCGCAACGGTTCGGCTTTCTAGGCGGCAACATCTTGGAACCCGCCTGCGGCATTGGCCATTTCATCGGCCTCATGCCCGATGATATGCTCCGGCGTTCGAGCATCACCGGCATTGAAATTGATCCGCTGACGGCCCGGATTGCGAAGGCGCTTTATCCTGATGCCGACATCCGCGAGCAGCCGTTTGAAAAGTCCAAACTCACGGACGAATCTTACGATCTCGCCATTTCCAATGTGCCGTTCGGTGATTACACCGTCCATGACCCGCGCTGGAACGATTACAAATTTTCCATCCACGATTATTTCTTTGCCGCCGCGCTGGACAAGGTGCGTCCGGGCGGGCTGCTCATGTTTGTCACGTCCCGGCACACGCTGGACAAGCTTGATTCAACCTTGCGTGAAACGCTTTCCGGCAAAACCGAGTTCCTTGGCGCAATCCGCCTGCCCAATACGGCGTTCAAGAAAAATGCCGGCACGGAAGTGACCACCGACATCGTGATGCTCCGCAAACTGCGCGCCGGCGAAGCAATACGCGGCCCCGCTTGGAAAATGGCGACAGATTTCACCAATGACCGGCAGGAAAAATTCTCCATCAACGAATACTTCGCCACCCATCCCGAAATGATGTTGGGCCAGATGCGGCTCGCCAGAGGAATGTATCGGGACGCCGAGCCGGTGCTGGTGCCGGACGACCGCGAGCTGGGCGAGGCGCTGGCACAGGCGGTTGCCCGGCTGCCCCAAAACATTTACGAAGTCCAAACCCAATCCGCCGGCGAAAAAACTTTTGACCCGGCCATTCCCGCGCCGGATTACATCAAACCCAATGCCTATTGCATCCACGAGGATGGCCGGTTGTGTCTGAATGAGGATGGTGTCTTGCAACCGTTGGACGATCTGGCGGTCGAAACGCGCTCGCGGATTCGGCGGCTGATTGCCGTGCGCGACGCGGTGCGGGATTGTATGCGCTCGCAGCTCGACGGCAGCGGTGAGGGACAGGTTGTCGAGGCGCGCGAGCAACTCAACTTCGCCTATGACCGTTTTATTTCCCGGTTTGGTTCCATCAATGCCCCGATCAATCAACGGGCGTTTCATGGCGACCCGGATTTGCCGCTGTTGCTTTCGCTGGAAAACTACGACGAGGAAACGAAAGTGGCGGTCAAAGCCTCGATTTTCCGTGAGCGCACCATCCATCACAAACAGCCGGTTGAATCGGTCGGTTCACCCAAGGAAGCCTTGCTCGTATCGCTGAATGAAAAAGGCCGGGTGGACTTGGCGCACATGGCCGGTTTGCTGTCCCGTCCGACAGAGGAATTTTTGCCGGACTTGAAGGGGATGATTTTTCTCAATCCGCAGACCAAGCAATGGGAAACCGAAGACCAGTATCTTTCCGGCAACGTCCGCGAGAAACTAATCGCCGCCGATTCCGCCAGTGTCGCTGATGTCCGTTTCCATGAAAATGTCGAGGCATTGAAATCGGTGCAGCCAGCAGATTTGCCTGCCACTGAAATTGACGTGCGCCTTGGCGCATCGTGGTTGCCGCCTTCGGACGTGCAACAGTTCACTCACGAACTGATCGGTATTCCTTCGGGTGTTGAGGTTGGCCACATCCACGCGCTCGGCTCGTGGCACGTCAACGCCAATTGGGAGGCGAAAGGGGCGACCGCCAACACCACTGATTGGGGAACGAACCGTTACACCGCCCTCGAACTCATTGAGGAAACGCTCAATCTAAAAACCCCCACGGTTTATGATTATGTGGATAAGAAACCCGTCGTCAACGCGCAGGCGACCGAGGCCGCACGAGAAAAACAGGAACGCATCAAGGAACGGTTTTCAAAATGGATCTGGTCGGATGACGACCGGCGGGAACGGCTTTGCCGCCTTTACAATGACACGTTCAATCATTCACGGGTCCGCACGTTCAACGGCGAACACTTGACGTTGCCGGGAGCCAGTGCGGCCGTGCAACTTCAAGGACACCAAAAGTCGGGCGTGTGGCGCACTTTGCAGACGCCAAACATATTGCTCGGCCATGTTGTTGGCGCGGGCAAAACCTACACGATGGTTGCCGCCGCGATGGAACTGAAGCGGCTGGGACTGGCGCGCAAGCCCCTGTTCGCCGTTCCCAATCACATGCTCGGCCAGTTTTCCAGCGAACTGCTCATGCTGTATCCGGGCGCAAACATCCTCGTGGCGGGCAAGGAAGATTTTGAGGCGCAGAACCGGAAAAAACTGTTCAGCCGCATCGCCACCGGCAATTGGGATGCCGTCATTGTTACGCATTCCGGCTTTGAGCGCATCCCGTTGTCACGCGAAACTCAGGAGCGCTTTTTCAAAGAGCAGTTGGAGGAGTTGGAAAAAATCAAACGGGAACACGCCAACCCGGACAACCGGCGCTTGGTGAAGGAACTGGAAAAAGCCAAGAAGCGTCTGGAAGCCAAACTCGAAGCCCTTGCCGCCACCCACAAGAAGGACAACACGTTGACGTTTGAGGAACTCGGCATTGACCGGTTGTTTGTGGACGAGGCGCACTATTTCAAAAACCTATTTTACGTCTCCAAGATGACGCGCATCGCCGGTTTGCCGCAGACCGCGAGCGAACGCGCCTTCGATATGTATTTGAAAGTTCGTCATATTCAATCCGTGAACAACGGCGGCGGCGTGGTGTTTGCCACCGGCACGCCCATCGCCAACAGCATGGCCGAGATGTTCACCATGCAACGCTATTTGCAGCCGGACGACTTGAAAAAACATAACCTGAATCATTTTGATTCATGGGCGGCGACCTTCGGTGAGCCGGTGACGGCAATGGAACTTTCCCCGGACGGCGCGGGCTACCGGATCAATACGCGCTTTGCCCGGTTTGTCAATGTGCCGGAGCTGATGCAGATTTTTCGGCAGACGGCGGACGTGCAGACCGCGCAGATGCTCAATCTCAAGCGTCCGAAACTGGAAGGGGAAAAACCGGCCATCCGCAATGCGCCCGCCTCTCCTGAATTAAAAAAGTTTGTCGAAGGTCTCTCGCGCCGCGCCGAGGCGTTGAAAACCGGGCGGGTTGACCCGCGCGAGGACAACATGCTCAAAATCACCACCGAGGGCCGCAAGGCCGCGCTGGATTTGCGCCTGATGAAACCCGGCCTGCCGGACGACCCGCAGAGCAAGGTCAATCTCGCCGTGGAAAAAATTCATCAGATTTGGGAGGCGACGAAGGATGATCGTTTGGCGCAGCTTGTGTTTTGCGATTTATCCACGCCCCAAGACCGGGGCTTTTCCGTTTATCGTGACGCAGCAGACAAATTGAAGCGCCTGGGCATACCGGAAAACGAAATCGCCTTCATTCAGGATTACGACGCCGATAACGCGAAGGTGGCGTTATTTCGTTCCGTTCGCGCGGGCAAGGTTCGTGTGTTGTTTGGCAGCACGCAGAAAATGGGTTCCGGCACCAATGTTCAAGAACGGCTGATTGCGCTACATCATCTGGACGCACCGTGGCGACCGGCGGATGTGGAGCAGCGCGAGGGACGGATTCTGCGGCAGGGCAACAAGAATGCCAGCGTGCAAATTTACCGTTACGTCACGGAAGGATCATTCGATGCCTATATGTGGCAGACGTTGGAAACCAAGGCCAAATTCATCGCCCAGGTGATGAGCGGTGACATGACCATGCGCCGCCTCGAAGACATGGACTCCGCCGCTTTAACCTATGCCGAGATCAAAGCCATTGCGTCCGGCAATCCGCTCGTCATCGAAAAGGCCCAGGTGGACGCCGAGTTGATCCGGCTGACCCGGCTGCGCTCGGCCCATGCCGAGGAACAGTATCGCATCCGCGCCAGCCTACGCCACTCGCACGAGGAGGTTGAGACCTGGACGGAACGGCTGGCAAACTTGCGCGAGGATTTAACCGGGCGGCAGGATACATCCGGCGACCGGTTTCGCATCGAACTGGACAAGCAGGTTCTGGACAATCGCGGAATTGCCGGGGAGTTGCTTTTGCGGCGGGCGGAGAAAATCAAAACTCGTTTTGGCGAGGACATCCGCATCGGGCGGTTCGCTGGTTTCGATATGTTCATCCGCTCCGGCTTCAACAACAGCGCCGAACTCGTCCTGCGGGGCAAAAACAGTTACAGCAGCCGCGTTACCGATACGGCCTTGGGCACCATCCGCTCGCTGGAATCCGAGGTGCAGGGTTTTGAGGAACGCGCCTCCCGGCTGGAAACCGACATCCGCGATTCACGAAAGCGCGGGGTCGAACTGGACGCCAAGGTTGGCGCACCCTTCGAGAAGGAGGAGCGGTATCATCACCTGGTCAAACGTCAGTCAGAGATTGAGGATCAACTTGACCTCACCAAGAATCAGGCTCCCAACCAGCTTGAAGCCGCTGAAAACACCGAGGCCATCGTCGAAAGAGAGCAACCCGACAAGACTGAAACCATCAAACCCAAACCCGCCCGGAGAATGAAAGTATGAAGCAAGGCAAAACATCATTGCAGAACGCACCCGTCTCCTACACGAGTTGCGGGAAGATATGCAGAGGGGATTTTCCCGAAGCAGTGGCAAAATTCTTTTGTGAACGTCAGTCCAACATTGCCAGCGAACACTGACGCGCTTGATAGCGGCAGCCGTTCCGCGCCGCATCGCGCAACCCAATTCATGGCCGACCGGGATGGTAATTTGCCGGTCTGGGTTCGCGCGCCAAAGCGCGGGCATGAATTTTATTCCGGCTGCTCGCGGGCAAAACTCTACGAATGGGCGGCCAAAAGTTTTATCCGATCCGTCTCCATTCGTGAACCAGGACGGATAAAAGGCGTCCGGCTTTTCCATCTTGCCAGCATTCTGGCGTTCATCGAGCAGTGTGAAGTCCGGGCGAATTCCGACCAAAGCAAAACTGGTAAATAACCTGAATAGGAGCGGATTTATTGCGGGCTGCGATGCCAATTTTTCAATCAATGTGCTTGTCAATAATCCGTTCCGCCAACGACTGCCAAGAGGCTTCATCATGGACGTTGTAAACGAATGGTGCCTGTGCCGTGCTCGGCATATCGTCAATAACGATGTCCGGTTTTGCCGCAAAGCCCTCAAAAAAATCGGTGAGGCCATGCAACGCGGCAACCTTCCGGGCATACTCGACGCCGACGGATGACCAAAGAAAAAGATGGCAGCCTTCGTCACGAAATCGCTGCAATGCTTCTCGTGCCCCATCGAGCAAACGTCCCTGACCGTCAACAAGTGTCAGATCAACATCAATAAAAATGTTCGCGTTTTTCAAAGGAGGCGGAATGTTAGCGGCATATCGTGTTTAACTTTCAAAATCAGCAAGCTGCAAGTGACCATACTTTGGCCTGCCAACAACGGAAAAGAAAGTCTTCCGGCCGTTGCGCTCATAATAGCATCTCGCCAAGCCTGCCTCCCGAATGCGCTCGCCCATCCGTAAGTGATTAACGCTCCGAAATGGCATATATTTGTAAATCCCGTCACTTTGCGGCCAACGCCAAGTCTGAAACGCGCCAACCGCCCCGCCGTCAAATATGATGGTCTTGTGTGCCATGTGCTTGATGCCAGCTTTGATGATCCGACATCATGCAATTACGAAACCAGATTTGCAAATCTCCATCAAGGATTTCAATTCGTGAACCCTGATGGATAAAAAGGCGTCTAGCTTTTCCAGCTTGCCAGCATACTGAAGTTCATCGAGCAGTATGAAATTCAGGTGGATTCCGCCCTAAATGACATCGGCAAATAACCCTGAATATAGGTGGATTTGTTGCCACTAGATGTTGCCACTAGACCCATAAATACCATAAAACCATTGAAAATCAAAGTGGCGGAGAGAGGGGGATTCGAACCCCCGATACGGCTTTTGACCGTATACCGGTTTAGCAAACCAGCGCCTTCAGCCACTCGGCCATCTCTCCAACCTGCTGTAAATAAACAACTTAATTCTATTATAGGAACTGCGGATTTAAGTAAATGCTACCCAAACTTGCTACCCATTTGGCTTGCAAAAATCCGGCTTCTCTGTCAGGATGTCGGTATGGCAAGCGACTTCAAACGCACAGACATACCGAACCTCGACAAGCACGAAGTTTATGGGACGTATTACGGTCGTGTCAAGCTTCGCGGGAAACTCGTCCGCGAAAGTTTTGGCGACAATAAGCGCGTGGCGATGGAGAAGCTGACCGGATGGCTGGTCAACTTGCGCGGCGCAAAGCGGGTGAAAACCGGCACGTTAAATAGCCTGACAGAGCGTTATCTGATATGGCTGTCGAACGCGGAGGCCAGTGGCGACATTAACGAGGAAACCGAGGTGTATAAACAAGAATGTCTGAAGGCCATCCGCAATCTGTGGCCCGAATTTTCGACTTGCGCCATTTGCAAGCTGACGCCAGTGCATCTGGCAAATTTTCGCCATTCGTTCAGGGCGAAATACTCCGCATCACGGACGAACGGAGCAATTACAGTCATTCGCGAAATTTTTCAACTTGCGAAGACGGACAATTACATTTCCATCAACCAACTTGAAGAACTTACGGACGCTTTCAAATACACGAAGGTCAAATACGACTATCAACGGCTTACGATGGAGCTTCCATCGCCTGCCGAGTTAACCAAAATCCGTTACGAAGTTCACAGCCGTTGTTCAGCCAAATTCAGCGATGGCGCAGATTTGTTTGATTTTCTGATGTTGTCCGGTTCTCGCATTGAAGCCGCCATTTCGGTGACATGGCGCGACGTTGATTGGGAACGGAACACGTTGTATTTCTCGAATGCGAAAATCAAGCCCTACGACATTCCACTGTTTCCAGAGCTACGGGAGTTTTTGCTAAAGTTGAAAGCGACCCGACCTAATGCCAAACCGGAAGATAAAATTTTAACAACAAAGAGCCTGCATACCGTGCTGGCGTCGGTGTCAACCGCGTTGCGACCGGGGAAACCAAAGCTGACACATCACACGCTAAGGCATTTGTTCGCAACACGTTGCATTGAATCCGGGAAAGACCTTATCACGGTCGCCGGGTGGATGGGCCATCACGATAACGGTCGAACGGTCATGCTCGTTTATGGGCATTTGCGTAAAACCCACAGCCAAGCCGAGGCAAAGGATATGACGTTTATACCTAAGGTTGCCCCGGTGCAGGTTGACCCAGCAAATAATCCAGATAGTAAAGAGAAGGAAAAACATGAGAGCATCCCGTAGCAATTTACTTTTCGCGTTCCTGATGGGCGGCTTAATCGGCTTGCTTATTCGCCGCCACCGCGAACGGAAGCAGGCTTACGCCGCGCGCCAGAAGCCACCGCTACGCCGTGACCATGCCGAGCTAAATGCTCGCTGGCAGGACAAACGCCCCAACAGCATCAATTGAACCCCAACAAGGCGGTTACTTGCCAGCGGCACCAACGGAAACAGGCTTACGCCGCGACCGCGCACCGGAGGAACCGCGCCGGACAGTTGCCGCCCCACCGTTGGAACTAGGCACGCCCGCCGTGTTAAATCGCGCCAATGCGCGTTCCAGCAGGAATGGCAGGAGCGTCCGCCGTGGTAGATTGGACTTCACGCATTTGCTCAGGCCAGCGCGGGTGCAAACAATCACACAGCTTTGCCGGCAACGTGATATGGCGGTATAGAGCCATCGTTTTGTCGCCGCCCGCGACGAGGTAATCCCGACCACGATAACATCGCTTTCCAGCCCTTGTGTTGAATGTCCGGTGCGTCCGTGCGTCCGTTCGACTTCCTTGAAATGCAGGTAGCCCCGATTGCCGTCCGGCTTCCAAACTTCAATGATGTTTTCCGGGTTGTAACCCCGGAAATTGTCGCTTATCACCTCGACTATATCACCCTTACGCAGTCCGGCTTTTTTAGCTTTACCGTGCTTCACGATGTTCACCAACAATTTTTCCCCGGCGTAGAACTCCCAGGGATTTGCTTCCACAGGTTCGCCATCAATAAAACCCGACGTGCGGAAACCCGCATTGACCGCATCAGCCCCGGCCTTTGTCGGCATCAGGCACATGGCACCAAGTTTCTTGCCCAAGGCCGTCACCTTGCGAGCCACTTCGCTTTCATTGGCACAGAACTCGATTTCCAGCCCCGGCCCGGCCACCGGCACCATGCCCCGGCCCACAGCTTGAAACGCCCGGACAATGCCGCTGGTGTCCGGTTGCGCCGTCTTTACAACGCCCGGCAACAAGCTCATTTCCGCTTGGACAGCACCCTTGAGGCGGAAGTTTTCCGTCAGTTCCGTCAGCTTCAATGTTGGGAGGCGACCGGGATTTGCCCGCGCCCATGAAATCAAATCTTCCCCGACCGCACCCGCGCCGACCGGCAAGTTTTGACCTTCCCCGACCGTCAGCAACACTTGCGAGCCGGGACGCCAGCGCATCGCCATGACGCCCGCAGGCTCGCAGTCAAGCTGGCCTACCTCATCGCCATAAAACACATCACCGCGCTTGAAACCAGTCCCCTTGCGATGCACTGGCGACTGGAAATTATACGCCTTGTGAATCGTTTGAACCTTGTGCCTGCCCTTGAGTTTTTTGATGCGTGCTTCCAGTTGCAGGGCACTATGGTTTTGCGAACTGCCCCCAACGCACTTCCCTTGCGCCGCCACCAACCGCCGCGCCAAGGTTTCCGTTTTGCCGGTGCCCGGCTCGCCAGTGATGATTTCCAGACCGCCGCCGTGCCAGCAATGTTCCACGACCCGCCAGCCAAAACGGGCTTCCCCAAGCAAGGTTTCACGCCATGCAAAGCACTCTTCTTTGAGTCCCAAAAGACCGGAAACGGAGACAATATAACCGGCACCAAACAGCCACGCATAATAGAACTCCGCAGAACCGCCCAAAATTTGTTTTAGCACGGCCTGCAAATTTTTTGCCGTATGATAAACATGGCCGTCCGCCGTCAGGCATTTGCGAACCACTTCGAGCAAGTCGTCGTGCTTGTAATCCATGTCATCCTCATCCGTGAGCCGTTCCCAATCCGGGTTTGCCCCGATTGCAGGCGCAAGCATCCGCCGTATTTCGTCCCGCATGAAGTCCGGCACCGGCGCAGGGGATGGCAACATTGCGGGCGCAAGTTCATTCCAAAAGGCTTCCAACGTGAGCGGAGCGGCAGACGGAGCGACAGACTTACCCGCCTTACCTTTGGCTTTGCGCTTGGCTTTACCATCGGACGAGGCGGCAGGCAGAGGCACCGGAGAGGAACCATTTTTATTCACTGCGTTCGCTACATATGCTTGGTGAGGAGAGGAAGCAGGCGGGACGGCCACCGGGGACGCCAACCAAGCCGAGGGAACGGGGTAATAAGCGTTATAGCCGCTCCCTTTCTTAACCAGCCCCAGGGCGGCAAAGGCTTTCTTAACGATGTCCTTTGAATGGTGCGGGCCGACCCGCGCAATATGGGATATGCCGACGCGGTTGCTTCCGGTGGCAACACATTCGTTGATGATTACTTTCTGAATAGTCTCTATGGTTGCCTGTTTTAGCCCGCCATGACCGTATTTTAGAAAACATCTGTCCAAATCGGCTTCCACCCAATCTTGCCACGACTTATAGACTTGAAACCCGCCGTTCAGTTTCACCGCATCGTCATAAGCTTGATGGAGCAACTTTAGCAATTCGTCAAATTGCGGGTCTGCAAAAACGTATTTTTTCGCCATCGCAGGACTCCACCCCACCGACCAGCACCATTCCCACGACCACGCCGCATTAAGATAAAGTGTCGGCTTCCATTTGCGGTAGGTTTGCTTGTAAAGGCCGCGTGGACTGCGCGGCCCGACATACCGCCCCAAGTTTTGGTTGAAAGTATTGAAGGCCGTTTGCGGATTGGCCGACCAAACTTGATTGACCCACGCCAGAGACCGTTTGACTTTCGCCGCAGTTTCATCCGCCGTCAGCATATACGACCGGCAAAAGAGCGCGTGCTGGCGCGTTGCTAAGTCTTTGAGGCTGGACGACAGGCTAACGCCCGGCGCACTAACCAATTTACCTTTGCCTTTGGTTTTAGCGGTAGTGGATTTGCGACCCGCGCCGAGAATCACGGACACATCCAGCCGGGCGGTTGGACGCCAGAAATCAAACACATTCAGAAACCGCGAAGGCCGATTGCAATTCACGCTGGGGGGACGGTCAATTTGTAACGGCCCGGCATAGCCCGCCGCCGCCAATTCAGCGGCCACCCAATCCACGATGCGACCCGAATAGACCGAGGTTGTCCAATCGTTGAAGTATATTCCCGCGTGCAGTCCGTGCGGAGTTTTGCCCGACCACGCCACCCACGGCAGTTTTGCCAGCACGTTAAGCAAGCCCTGCTTTTCGGCGTCAGTGATATTCTCATCTTTGACCCAGCCACCCGGCCCGGCCTTTTTCTTTTCAAAGTCGAGACAAAGGTCGTGCCGGAATCCGGGTTTGAGGGAGTATTTCGCATCGCGCTTGGCACGTTGCAAAATGGACGGCGGAAAAACGCAGTTGATGAAGTAAGCGGGGTTACTAATCGGCGCATATAGCGACAACTCCGCGATACTTGGCCGCTTGTGCGCCGCGACGAGGATATGTCCCCCGGTGATATTCTGAATTTCCTGAATGTGGTCGTGTGAGTTGAACACGCGACCGCCGCCGTTGCTTCCGCTCTTTATGCTCATGGTAATTATTGTAGTGCGTTTCCCAAGCGTCATCGTCTCAAAAGCAATGACGCCCCGGAAATGAAAGCAGAATTCGCGCCGAAAATAAGTAAAAATACTTTGCGAAAAAACGGCGAATAACCAATGAAAACAGTATAATTAGTAAGCCGCATCGTTTTTATTAGCGAAGGCGTGTAACAAAGAAGGACACCATGAAAAAAATAAAGACACCCATTGTAAAACCACCCATTGAAATCATCGCGTGGATTCCAGCCACCCCATTTGTCTTGGTCAAAGGCCAGAGCGGGAAGCTCTACTTGGTCAATCACGACATCCAAAATTGCACCTGCCCGGACTTCCAACACCGCGCCCGCCACGAGTGCAAACACCTGTCGTTTATCCTGCCATTGGTGCCACACCGGGCAGTTTTGGAAGCCGCCCAAGCGACCCGGTTTGCCGCCGAAGCCGCTAAGACAGCGACGGCAGAAACCCACAACCCAACCTTGAACTAAATCCTATGGAACATAAACCAATCAGAACATTTCAAGACGCGGTGGAATTTCTTGGCGAGGTGTCGCTGGAAAAATTCGCCCGCGAGCGTTTGCTGTTAGTGAACTTAAACGACCCGATAGACCGGCGAGCGGTCGAAATCGGCGTCATCAATCACGCCCGCGCCTTGCGGGATTTTTTGGAACAGGAGTAATTATGAAAACACCAGAACCAGACAACGAAGCATTCCTCTGTGAACGATGCTGGACTAAAAAGACCGGCGACTCGCATTGCGTGGACAATGAAATCACCGTTTGCGCCGAGTGCTATGCCGACATCGAAAACAGCATTCAAGAGTCTATTGCGAGCCTATACAAAGACGAAGTTTGACAGCCCATCCGCCCGGCTCCTTTCCGTCCGTCCCAACCGTCCCCGTTTTCCCTTCTTCACCAAGCATATGTGACGAACGAAGTGAAATAAAATACCTCTTTCCTTTGTCCCGCGTAGCGGCTTAGTCCATGTCAGCCACCGGCACGACCGGCGGACGGCGGCGTTGCTCGCGTGCCAGCATGAGGGCTTGCAGGAGCCGGATAAGTTCCTGAATCATCACTTGCGCCCCGGCCTGTTTCGCTTCCACGACGGCGCTTTTGGCCTCACTTGATTTCGGGAGAGGGAAATTCAACCCGGCGCTGTCCTCGCTCTTTTTGGAGTTTCTGGAGCGTTTGAGCAAGCGCACGATTGAGTGCATTAGCTGGTTTGTCGCCCATGCTGTTTCCATCGGCAACGTCGCTTCCAGTTGCCGGAGCAGGTTGATTTCTTCCGCCGTCAGCGGTTGAGTTTCCAATTCCAGGGCGTCCAGATGTTTCTTGAGACTCCGCAGGATGTTCATCAGTTCCATTGTATCGTTGTGCATTTTCATATTGTTGCCTTTCTCTTTCAATGAGCCGTTCCCGGACACGCCTGTTTTTGTAAGTAAAAACCCTTGTGTTACCGCGTTTGACCCACGAAATCTTTTCTAACTCATCCGCTGGCATCGCGGCCAGTTCCGCCGCCAGCGTGAGCTTGGCACCGGGGTAAGGGTTGCGAATCGCCTTGCGCGATTTCTTTCGCCCCGACTGAAGCGCGGTTTGCAAGTCCTTCGCCAGCCATTCCATTGATTGCATCCGCCGCAGTTCGTTAGGTGTCCAATGCAGAGACTTTTCCCCGTTGGAATTTGAAATCACCAGATGAATGTGCGGGTGGAGCCGGTCATTATGCGCGAAGGCCAAGGCCGAGCATCCCGGCGCATAGACCCGAAGAAATTCTTTCGCCACACGGCGTAGGATGCGAATTGCCGCACGACGCGCGGCGGGGTCTAAAGTATCTTCGCAGGATATGACGAGGTGCTTGGAAAGCTCCTTGCTCCTGCCGCCGTGATGCTGGCGGAGCAGGTTATCGCGTAGCTCGCCCATCTTGGCCGTGTCCACACCACCGGCCAGCCCGTAGGCATCCATCGCCGCCACCCGGCTTTGCCCGTCGTCAATCTCCTTCGCGCTCCGGCCTTCGCCGCCGCAGTGCTTGAGCAGGGCAAGCGTTTGGCCGCGACCGCGCCCACGCTTCGCCCTTTTTATGTAGATACACGCCTTCATGGTTCAGTCAGTTTTTTTAGCAGGGACACGCATTGGCCGAGCGTGATTTCATCCACACGCCGACCACGCGAAGCCGCCAGACTTTGGTTAAGGAGCGTGCCCAAGTTCACCAGTTCCCTACGCATCTTGGCGAGTTCGGGCAGGTCTATTTCACCCGCCGCATTCAACACCATCGCCACCGCTTTTGCCCTCGATGATGGCGGTAGTGTTAGCCATTTTTGCGCTTGGTTGGAAGGTAGCCGCACCCTGATTTGCGTGGAGTTTTTCATGGTCGTATCTCCTGTTTTAGAAGCTCATCCCCTATATCGGAATGCGTGCCAATTAGCCTTGTCGTCTCATCCCTTACGGGATTCGCGCAAGGCAATTGGCCAAAAGGAGCGTTGCTCCCTTTGGAATCCCTGGCTCCGCCGCCCAAGACGCATTCCGCAAAAACCCGCGCCACAGATTTGGGCGCAGTCCGCTTGCCCACGGACTTAGCCAAAGCCAATACCATGTCATCCGACACGGTATCTATAATTGCGGTGATGACAGCGGGCGGGAGTTTCTTCAATCCTACGGCTTGAAGCTGGCCTTGGACGGCCTTTTCGATATGTGTTCTCATACTCACCTACATTATATGCAGGGAGTAGCTGTCTGCTCAACCAAAGTGGACTAAGTTGTCTTAACAGGCTGACAGATAAAAACGGGCTTCGGCGCACTTGGCAACCGAAGCCCGTTCGGGCGGGGGCGGGGTAAGGTTAATTTGATTTAGACAAGTAATACCAATTGCTTGCCATGTGTAAAGTCATTGAATGTCCTTAAAATAATTCATCAAGAGTTTATATCCCAAAAGCAGAATTAAAACTAAAACAATCAACCCTAAAACTAATTTTTCCAATAGGGCGTTTCTCTTTTCAACGCAATCAGGAACGCCCCCGTTCACACCCTGTATGTAAATTAAATTAGTCCATTCGTTCTTATTTGCTTGTGCTACTTGTTGCACACCTTGCCCCGAATCGGCAATGCCCATCGCGTTAAAATCAAGACTTTTGTCCTTAAACATCTGATTGATTACGTCTGTTGTAAATGGCCCTTCAATTTTCGATTCGTCAGACCGTTTCACATAGTAGTTCATGGCTGGGATTCCGAATAATAAGAACCAGGGTGGTTTATGGAGCTTTTCTGGAATACTTCTTCATAATAACCGGAATTGTAACTGGTGGCTTTGAAGAATAGAAAATCCGTTCATTGGTTGTATTGAATATTTTCGGCTCTCGCTCATACCATGAATGGTCAACGCACAAGGTTCCCCCATTGGTGCCGCTAATTTCAACGACTATGTGATGCTCCTGATAGCCATCGGCAGTGAAAACGCAAGCCAGTAGTTTTCCATATGGAAGGCTCTGGCTAACCACTCCGGTATAATCTGTGACCATCTTGGGCGTTGAATCAAAGCTGTCTCGCAATGCCACACCTGCTAGGGGACTACCACCCTCGTCGGTAACGAGTAGATGAATTTTTGGTTTGGAGGTGTTAAACCAAAACATTAAAGCTAAAGATGCAATCACTACCGCCGAAATTGCCGAAATGAAGTAACGCGGATGCCACGCCGCTTTAACTGGACGCAAGACCAGCAGTAAGATAAAACTAATGACGATAGGAAAAGCAACCATCGTCTGCATTATTCCGGCAAAAATATACCAACCCGCATCCGACCCCCGCCCAACTATTCCCTTCAAAAATAGTAATCCGAGCATTCCTGTATAAATTCCGGCTAAAATAGCCGATGGCAACCACAAAACAATTACCCACGGAGAGCGACGCAATGCAAAACAGAGCGTCACTGCTATGACACACGCCCCCATAACCAGCAACCAATGTTGCGGATTAAGCAGGAATGACATGAATTCGTCCATGATGAAAAGTCTAACTTTTTTTGTGGAAAATCTATTTTTAGTTGGCTGGTTCTAAATTCCGCGAGCCAGATGGATTGATGGCGTAAGTCAGGAAAACAGTCTGTTGAGCGATATTCGCTTCGACCCGAAACCAGCCGTATTTGCGTGGTTGCCCAAAAGCGATGTAGTAGGTCTTAGTAATTTGCGTCTTCCAATCGGGTTCACCTTTCACGAAGTTTAGGTCAACCGTGGTTTGATAACCACCTTCCGGCGCAATGAAAGGAAACGCATCCGCCTGCTCAATGAAACCACCCGTCGGGATGTTCATGTGGAACGACCAGTTCGTCGCCGACTGCCAATGGCTCCGGTCGGGCTTGACTTGGCTCAACTCCAAATCCCCCGAACCTCCCACTTTCTGTTGTAACAAGTCCACACTCAACGGTGCACCGTTGAGCGGAACGAGCGCCGCCAAGCTCGTTTGTAGCCCGTTTGCTGACGTTACCAAATCCGCGCCTTGTCCTTTTTTATGTAGGTGGAAGATTATGGGATTCGACTGGTCGGGAGAATAAACCTGATTGTTAGGGGCAAAGACAAAATAAAACGAGTCTGTGTCACTTCGCGAAGTGTAATAACCTTCTTTGCTGGCAGAAACTGTGAGGGTTGCACCACGCTTTCCATTTAATGAAAACAATCCATCTGCATCGCTTAAAGTTGATGAAGTGCGTGTCCAATCTGGAGCCGTAAGGTCATCCCATCTAAATGCAATGCTTGCCCCGGACACGGCATTGCTATTCTCGTCAATTACTTTGCCGTAGAAGTCAATCGGCTTTTGCAACATTTGCTCAGCAATGGGTGTTCGCGAGTTTGTATCTATTCCAAGTGCCCGGAAAAAATCCTTACCGTCTCGTTGAGATTGAGACTTTATTGGATTCCTCTCGGCGCTGGCCTGTCCGGCTTGCGGGCCTTTCAAAACAACCGTTTGATTGGTGGCTGTTTGTTCAATCTCTGCTTGCTTGACTTCAAGCTGACTAAGTGGCTTGCGTAATAGCAACCAAAAGCAAACTGCCAGAACGAGACCACAAATAATTAAAAGACTTTTTCTCATGGCTTAATGGTGTTGAGGATTTGTGCGTAGTAAGGGAGACAGGTTTGAATTGGCCGCGTCCATTCGGCACTATGTTCAGCAGTGCCGGTGGTAAATCCAAATTGTGTATGAAGGTCAATCTCTGAATTGATAATTCCTGCGGTATCTTGCCGACCGACGGCCTGCGTTCTGGAACGCGAAATCATAGCGCGCGATTCCTGCGGGTCAGTGACAAGAACAGATGAAAACAATCCAGAAAACATTCCATTGTTCCATCCATTCGCTCCATCGTATGAATAATATGACGCGAGTTGGGAAACCAAATGGTTGGCATACTCGTTCGGTTTGCCTGCTGACTGGTCCACGTTCCATATATTCAAAACGGAATCCTGGAAATTATAGTAACTAACTATTCTCCCGGTCATGTTGGTATAAACACCGTGGTAGCCCATTGGCTGCCATTCTGGTGTGGGCACCAAGCCTTCCGCTACTGTTAAAAGTGAATACGTTGCCGCATTCACATCGTAACTGCTGGCAGGCATCGCGCCTTGTGTCAAAATGTAGGTGTCAAAGGGCGCACCTTGTTCAATGGCTTCACCCATGATGGCGTTGCCCTGACTGTGAGCTAAAACATTTAGCGGATAATCAGGAAACCGGGTTCTTAGCTGACTTAAATAATTCTTCAACGCCGTGGCCGCTTTGTAAGATTTGATTTCACTATTGTTGAAAATGGACGTGTTTTCACTGATGCCGTTCCAAAGTGTGATGGGTTCGCACGGCCATTTTACCGTCATAAACTTTCCATGATACCCTGCCCAATAAAGACGTTTGAAGACGGTATCGCTTTGAATAAGCCAATCGTCGTTTGCCACATTAAATCCATGCACCAAAACAATAAGATTGGTGTCGCTACCCAAGGCAGAGGATGTTGATTGTTGCACCAGTTGAACACCACTTGTCCAATTGCTGATGACGCCGCTTATATTGTTCGTGATAATTGAGCGTTCGTAGTATTCCTTTACATCGTGCAAGTCCAACCATGTGCCAACTTGTGCAATTGTGTTACCGTTTTGGGTAATAGTCATTACCAACTGCCCGGAGCCAACGCCAGCACCTTCAAATAAAAAGTATTTATTTCCAGCATTGGTGAACCACGAACCGGGTAACGTGAGCGCCATATTGGTAGTGACGCGATACTTAGTGTAATAGGCGCTAGAAATCTGTTGCCACGCCGTATTAGTCTGCGTCAAATAGCCATTGCCGCCATTAGTTTCACATGACTGTATTAAATTGATGGCGGGGCCACCACTGACATTTGCCCAACTCATTGTTACTTGATAGCCACTATTAGTAAGCGCAGGCACGCCACAAATCCACAACCGCGAATAGTCTTCCAAATCGCGGATTGAACGTGGTGCATAGTATTGATAATCCCAATAATAACCGGGATTTACAGGTTGAACAACTTTGTCGAAGCCGGGGTCGTTTGCATACGTCGCCCAATCGCAGTCATTATTTATCCAGAATTCCATAGGGTTGGCCTGTGACGTGGTGTCGGGGCCGGTAAAGCTGGCGTCCATCGTGCCGTCATGGTTTTTATCTAACACCATTGATACCGAATAAACCATGCAAGTGCCGCGTTCGCCAGTATCAATGTCAGGCATCGTCACCAAGGCCGCTTGCCCAGGTTCAGTGGCAAGGAACGCACCATAAGGTGAAAGTATTCCTGTTTGTGTTGTAGTAGGAACCCCATTGGTGTCTACCTTGTATGCTTTGTCGAAATACTGGCCGAGGTAGGCAAATGTATTTGGGTTGCCATTTTGCACAGCCATTTTTGCGTAGCCAGCTATTTGAGTTCCCGAGCCTACCGCCGCAATGAAAAGTTGGCTTTTACTACTGGTCGAGAAATACTGACTGCCCGGAAGCCAAGGTTCAACGTATCGTGTAATGGCATCATTCCAGACTGGAATAGGACTCCAGAAATCATATTCCACGGTCTGCAATTGTGGTTGTGCTGTTTGGGCGTAAAGCGTCGGCATATTGCCATAAGCATTATCTGGCAACGTGTAACTATTGCCCGCTAAAATGTCATGCAATACAAGGCCAGAATCGGACGCGATTGCGAGCCTTTCTTTTAGGAAAGGCAAACCAAAATAATTCTTTGTGTTTGCCACTAAAGTGTAAGTTTCGTCGTAATCCCCTGAATTGATGATGCCGTTTTCAAAATAGCGTGCGTATAAGCTACCGTAACTGCTATCCACTGGAATAGTGCATAAAAAGGCCGTGTCACTCGACGCCAGCAAAGGTGTAACAGTTGTCCAGTTCGTGTGAAAATACCATTGCGGAGGGCTTGCCAGTTGCAAATCTGTGTCGCCGGTGTTGTTCCATCCATTATACACATCCCAATAACCCACCCCCGTAGTAATGATACCCGAACCGCTATCGGTGTTGGCCGTGTTAAAAACGAAATTCTCATACAATGCGTTTTCAACGAACGGCAACGAAGAATCCAACAATGTGCCGTTGAAAGCGTAATAGTCGTATGGGTTGAGGTAATTTGTATCTGTAATTACGTCTGTGACGTGAAACAAGCTGGATTCGACATAATTGGTCGGCGGATAATAAACCTCTTGAAGATAATTGTAAGTCGCATTGCCCCCGGCAAGATAGTAGAACTTAAACGGCTTATCTATTCCAGCCGCCCTCAGTTTGAAGATGAGGTTTTGTTTTAGTTGAACCCGCCCATCGTAAAACGGAGCCGTAATGGAATTGGCGGTAGCACCACCGTATGTATAATCGTTGTAATCGTAACCTAGATAAACCGTCGCGCTTAAACTGCCATCCGCACCGACAGCCTGCCCAACCCAAAAGTAGGCGTCTTGGTTTGGTGTTCCTACATTTGGAATTATTGCGCTACCATTGGTGAAACTGCTAATTGGAACTGTAAAGTTCGTGACGAAAATAGTTCCTACCCCCCAATTCAAGGCGTCCTCATCCATTTCCGTGAGACGGATGCCCGTTGTGTTAGCAGGCATGGCTTGCACAGTCAGAACCGGCGCACTTTGAGGGCCGGGCGAAAGGCTTCCCGCGAACGACGGGGCTTCCAATGGGACTGCTCCGCTTACTGCGGAGTTTCCAGCGGAATAGTGTGCTTGGATGGTGTAGGTAGTCGGGATAGTGCCAAGCGACCAAGGGTCTGGCTGTTTGGAACTGACATTCAGTGTTGTCGCGGACGTGTTTGCCGAAACATTAAAGGTATAGCCGTCCGAATCAGTAACGGTATAACCTGTTACCTGTCCAGCCGAAGGTGCCCAGCTAATGTTTGCGGTGCCATTGTTGGCGTTGTAATTAACCGTCATGCCCTTTGGCGCGGCAGGCGTGTAAAACACATTTGGATTCATCCCGTTCTGGAATTTGTCCCAATTACTAAAACCGTCCCCCGCAGGATTGGCGTAAGGGTCAACGCCGGTAGTTCCGAAGTATTGAAGTTGCCACCAGTCCGGCAATCCGCTTCCGTTGCTACTGGCCCACGAACGCAAACGGAAAAAACAATTGTGAGTTAAACTCACGGACATCAGGGGAAGCGGCGTCCAGTTTGTCGTGTCCGAACCGTAAATAAATAATCCGGTGGAACCCCAATTTGTCGTGGATAAATCCACATTGGTTAAAATCTCATACGAGACATACGCGATTGTATTCGACGCAATGCCTGTAACAGTGCCGGAAGCCATGTTCCATTGGGCAATCCAAAGATTCGTGCCGTAATCGGGAATGGCGAAACTTGCGCCGTAAGGCGAAAAAGAGTTGGTGCCGCTGTCCCCATCCGGCGAGGGAAAATCCAATCCCATTGCCTGCATGGATGCCCGCATTTGCCGGTTTGCCGTCGTTGTTTGAACTTGCGTAATCAGAGCTACCAAAGACGTTGCCTGTGCTTCCAAGGCGGAAGTAACCGCGCTGGCCGTGCTTGCAGATTGCAGACCAGACATACGCGAATTTGCCGCGACCGCTACCTGCCCATAAGTTTGGTCAACCAAAAATTGTCCGTCTGCCATCTGATAAATCGGTGCGTTCAAATCTTGCGGCAGGCACGGTGCCGGGACATAAGCTCCGCCCGGCAAAGCCCACCAGAAGCAAAAACCTCCGCTCTGGGGCAGTTGCACTTGGTCGGGCGAGAGCAATGGCAATCCCTGCGCCTCTGCCGTAATCTGGACGATGGAATCAGGCACCGCCGTTTGAACCGGCGCGAGGTCATTATTGAAACTGCCAACCAAGGACGTTTGCAAGACCGTTTGCGCGGAGAGCAGGTTAGGCGAGAAAACGATGCTCGCCGCCAAAAGAATTATGCCGATTGTTTTCATGTTGTTTCAGTTTGTGAACTGCCCGTAGTATGTTGTTAATTTTCGCCCTTCGCTCGAAATTGCCAAGATTATTCTGGCACCCTTCCCACACATTTCTTGCCTTTGCAAAAACAAGAAAAGTGTATGCCCTGCTTGGCATTTCCGACGCGGCGGACAGGGGAGATTTCTAAATAAACGACCACAGCGCAAGAACAAATTACGCAGTAAGGCTCGGAATGGAAAATGTGGCGACTGCTACGTTTAGTAGCATCAAGAAAAGCATCGCAAAACTAAACGTCATCGGCGCGCAAGTGCGAAGACTTCGTGAGCAGAAAGGATGGACGCAGGAACAGTTGGCCGTGAAACTGCAACTGGCCGGATGGGACACCAGTCAGGATTCAGTGTCCAGACTGGAAAACCACGACCGCCGAATCCCTGATTTAGAACTGTTTGTGCTTGCCGAGGTGTTGGACGCCAAGTTCGAGGATTTTTTTCCAGAAGATTTACGGGGAAAAATCAAAGCCCTTTGGCCGCTCTACCGTATCAAACTTTCACGCGGACAGCTTCCGCCGATGCCAAAGTAAGCCGGTGATGAAATTGGCAGGGGAGCAGGCAACAGAGGGACACTACTATTATTCATTACGTTCGCTACATATGCTTGGTGAGGAGAGAGGACGCCACCTTTACGCGCCAACCCCGTCCGCCTCTTTTAGCACCGCCTTGATGCTGTCTTTCCACCGAATTTTGCCCCGGCCTTTCATGTCGGCCACCAGTTGAAGAATTTCCCCGTCCGTTTGCCGCAACCGGATTTTTTCCACTTCATCGGCGAAGGTTGGAACGTGAGCATTTTGCTTCATGGGAATCCGTTGCATCTTTCCAATCCAAATGGATTCCGACGCAAACGGCTCGACTGCGGCCACCAGCTCGCAAATGCCCGCCCGGTCATCCAGCATTGGCTCAATGCTGACACTCGTTTGAAAGCCCCGTTCAAATGCGTGCCGCAACGCCGCGATGCGTTCCAGCGGCGACGGCGCACCCGGCTCCCAAAACGCGCATTGCTCCGGTTTTAGCGAGCCGATGGAAAAGCGGAACAGGATTTTGGCTTTGCTATCCGCGAGTTCCTTGCACAGTGACTTGACCACCGACAAATGCGGTTTGGAAACTATCAGCACTTCGTTTTTCAGCAGGAGGTTTTTTATCGTCGCCAATGACTGTGGCAAAAAACTCGGCGTGATGTCGTGGCTCGTTGGAAACATCACCACGCCCAACGGCTTAACCTCACGCCCCAATCCTGTCCGATTCGGATTCAGTTTTTGTTTCTGCCATTCGCCCGGTATGCGGAAGCGTGCGCCGGACTTGAACCGGCAGGCTTGGGATTTTGCAAAACAATACAAGCACCCATGTTCACAGCCCCGGCAAATGTTGTAGGATATGTCCGACCATTCCTTTGTGCCTTTGCCATCCCGGTTCACGGTGAATCTCGATTTCATAATTTTGTCGCGTCGAAAAGCGTGAGGTTGTCGCCAGCGCCGCCTGCATTGGCCGCGCCCTTCTTGGACGAAGAAGCCGGAGGAACAACGTTCCCAGAGGGACAAAGATTGGTGACACCAACCCCTAGTTTGTAAAGTGATTTAGCGTAAATGCCATGCGTATTTATGATGCTTTGCCCGGCATTGAAAATTTCTTGCGCCGTGGAGACAGCCAGCGGAAAAGTTTCCTGCCGGGTGTAACCGTCCGGGTGTTTATGACAGGCCACGACGAAAACCGTGAAGGCCACCAGCTTTTTTGTCTTCAATTCAGAGGCGATGTAATGCGCCTGTGCCAGCAAAATGCTGTCCAACACCTTTGAATTTGATTCGTTTTTTGGAAAAGTATGTTCCTTGCTGATGCTTTTTGGCAGGCCGCGTGGTTGCACTGGTCGCGGGTCAATCCCGTTAGCCAGGTCTTTCAGCTTTGAACCCAAACTATTGCCGACGACGGCAGACAGGTTGCCGGTGTAGTTTCGGATGTCTTGCGCCGTCTTGATTCCAGCGTCATTCAACTGCGCTTCTTTCACTTCGCCCACGCCATACAAATCTTTCACCGGCACCGCGCTTAATTCGGCAACTTTCGTAGATTCCAAAATGATGCCCAACCCGTTCGGTTTATTTTTGTCGCTCGCCATTTTCGCCAGCATTTTATTGGCCGCGATGCCAATGGTGCAGGTCAGATTCACATTCTTCAAAATTTCCTGCTTCATTTTCATCGCGTAAGGCAAAGCCATCCGCAAGGCGTCATCATCCGTGGCGGCGGAGCAATAGGCCGTGAGGTCAATATAGATTTCATCCAACGCGACGGGTTCGAGAATAGCTTGCGGCCCGGCCACGGTCGCCACGATTTGCTGTATTGTGGCGGAAATCGTCTTGTAGTGATTTATGCGCGGCGCGATGAATTGCCCATGCGGACATAATTTCTTCGCCGTGGACATCGGCATACTCGAATAAATTCCAAATACCCGCGCCGGTCGGCTCGCCGTGGTAACGATTGAGCGGGGCGGTGGACTGCCGACAATGACCGGCAGACCTTTCAAAGCCGGATTGTCGCGCTCCTCGATGGAGGCGAAATAAGCGTCCATGTCGAGCAGGAGAATGACCCGGCAGGTTGAGCTTGTGGGCGGAGTGGAAACAATGTTTGTGCTCATGGTGTAATTTGAAACCCGCGAAGTATAAGCAAGAATTAAGCCACAAAACCAGTGGCGGATTGCCTTGTTTTTCTTGAGATTCAAGAACACAGCCGCCACCACTGGCTTTGTTCAGGACACTGGCAATTAATTCCCAAGACACGCCCCGTCGCCAAGACTTCACGACTTCAATTCCCCCGTTCTACGGACGCCGCCTTGAAGCTCGTCAAGACTTGGCTCCCCCGACCGGAGCAGACTCGGCCGTTTGTAACCGCTTCACTTCCGCCCGGCTTCGTTACACGGCAACAAGCGGACGAGACTGCCGGGAGAACCCCCAACACGACGCGATTCAATTCCTGTAAAATCCTTGAATCGCTGATTTAGGCTCCGCTGTGGCCGTTAATAATTGACGCGGCCACGTTTCCCCCCTACGCGCACCGCTGGCTAAGTGCGCTCCGCCCCGTTGACCAAAATCGCGCCAGTCACCGCTCCGTTCACAAAATTCACTCGCTCCCCAGCCTCGTCCCTGCGTCGGGTCCCCTGCCTGTCACGCTTTTAGAAATTTGCCTTTTAGTGTTGGTGTTGGGGGTGCGTGCAAAACGCAGAGCATCCGACCGACAATAAAATAGAAAGTTCAGTTATGTTCAGTTCATCATTCAATACCACAAAACAAAACCGCTCAGAACTCAGCGACGAATCGCTTGCCGTGCAAGCCCCGTCCGTGTTCGCAGAGCAGGCCGTGCAGGGCGTTAGCGACCGTTACACGTTCATCCCGACCAGCAAAATCGTTACCCGTATGCGCGCCGAAGGCTGGGCACCAGTTGACGCCCGCGAGCAGGCCGTGCGACTTGAAAACCGCATCGGCTTTCAGAAACACATGATTCGTTTCCAGCACCGCGCCCAGATTGGCCGGGGCGGTGAATACGTTGCCGAAATCGCGCTGGTGAACAGCCACGACCGGAGCAGTGCCTATCAGCTACACGCCGCCTTGTATCGTTTGGTTTGCGGGAATGGCCTAATGGTTTCAGACACCACGTTTGAACATATTTCCGTGAGGCACAGCGGAGGCGAATCAGACGAAATCATTGCCGCCAGTTTCAAACTTTTGGCGACCGTCCCACAGTTGACAGAACACGTTGAATCATTCCGCGCCCGCCAGTTGAACGACACCGAGGCGAAGGCGTTTGCAGAAGCGGCCATCATGCTCCGCTGGGATGCTGTCCAAAACGCACCCGTCAGCGCCGAGAAAGTTTTGGAATCCCGCCGTTACGAGGACAAGGGCAATAATTTGTGGCAGGTCTATAATCGCGTGCAGGAAAACTTATTGCGCGGTGGACAGAAAGATTATTCCCGCCGCCGTGGTAATGGCACCCGCCACACCCGCACCCGTCCGGTTTCAGGCTTGGCCGAGGACATCCGGTTGAACAAGAGTCTTTGGCATCTTGCCGAAGCTCTGCGGAGTGGAAATTTGCCCGCCGTGGTAAGCGTGCAGAACTGACAGAACGGGGCGGGGTCGAAAGGCTCCGCCCCTTTTTTGTGGGTAAGTGACTTCTTCCCCACGCCCCATCCACCAAAGGGCAAGCCCTCTGGACTCGCTCAAATCCAAATTGGTCAGGCTTCCTATCGTCAGCAAAATCAAAGCAACAGACTTCGGCGACTCTGCGAGGCTAGAGTTTTTTGGTTGGTGTTTTGACATGGCGCGTTTTTTTCAGGCCGACGCCGTTCCATTGCTCACCGTAGCCCGCTTGCGGCTCCGACATCTTTTTCAAGGTTTTTATTCCCGTTATCACGAGGCGATTTTTTCCCAGCGACGAAGGGCATGGGTCACGCCAGCGAGACGGCTATCAGGTAACGCCGAAACTTTCGCTGTCATGCCCCATGCACGCTGGGAAAAAACCGAGGTCAGTTCAAAAAATGTCTGCGCGATTGGTGAAGCAAGCGGCATACGGCGAGACACGGACGGCGATTATCAAAAAAAAGCTTTATGCAAAAAAATATTTCTAATGAAGCAGCGGCTCCAGCAAACGCCAGCCAGCTATTATCAGTTAAGGCGATGGCAAAATTTATTGTCATTTCGTTTCAAGCACGCGAGCAGGTAGTAGCGTTTCCGTTCGAGATTCAACACGCGGCCATGCTTGCCAAGATGCAACGGACACATGGCAATGTGCAGGCCATCAGCGCAGGTTTCTTTTTGGGTGACGTTGAGAAACTATGGGCAGGGGGTGAAAGCACTTCGTTGGAATTGCCCGCCCGTCCGATGGACGTTGAACTTGTCCGCGCGTTTCTTACCAGCCCCACCCCGGAATTTAACTTCATCGCGGGAGGTGTCCAATGAGTGCCACTTGCAAACGCGCCAAGCGTCGTTTCAGCGACCCAAACCAACCGGAATTTTTCGGCATCATCTGGCAGGATTTGCACCACCCGTTTCGTCTCCGGGCCGGGGATGTTATCCGCTATGAGAACCGGCTTTGCCGGGTTATTCGCGTGAACGAATGCGCGGCAGTCGTCACCATGAATCGCCCGACGAGGGAATTTAAGACCCGCTTTGACAAGCCCGTTCGATTCACCCCGCCACCGTCCATTTTCCGAATTTCCAACAACTCCGAAACCGAAATCCTTAACCGCAAATAAATCACACCATGAATACGAACCAAAACGAATCGCCATTTGGCGGAGTCATCTATGCCTACACCCGCAAGCAGGCCATCGCCGACGGGGTGCAAGTTGAAGTCACCGCGACCGCGCAGGAAGCCGGAATCAAATTTCCAGTGTTTCTCACGCGCGGAGTCTTTGACGCTTACG
>Ga0302280_1000783_pt1 | contig 27657 bp, 24 predicted proteins | sample III_Fen_E1_1_FD_198771 | JGI IMG/M metagenome (GOLD analysis project Ga0302280, IMG submission 198771) | Peat permafrost microbial communities from Stordalen Mire near Abisko, Sweden - III_Fen_E1_1 | ecosystem: Environmental > Terrestrial > Soil > Wetlands > Permafrost | place: Sweden: Abisko... | reverse complement strand
GCTGGTGCATTTATAGTAGTAGTATTAGTTAAGCCTAGTACTATTTGATTGCTAGTAAGAATATCAGTAAGAGCCGTACTAAATGTTTTATTACTCAATGTATCGAATGTACTTCTACCAACTAAAGTGTCTGTAGTTTGAGGAAGAGAAAGAGTTCCTATATTTATTATTTGAGCTATAGTAGGATCTATTAAAGCTTTATTATTTAAAGTATCGAATGTGCTTCTTCCCACCAAAGTATCACTACTATTTGGTAAACTTAATGTACCAGCTCCCCCTGGAGCTAAAATCTGACTTATAATAGGTGTAACAATAGCTTTATTTGTTAAAGTTTGACTATCTGTATCTCCTACTACATTTCCACCTGGTACAGTTTTTAAAGCTAATATTCCACTAGTAGTATTTCCTTGTAAAAATGTATTTGAAGGAAAAGTATTTACTCCACTACCTCCACTACTAACACTTAAAGGTAAAGATCCTCCTATTAAATTTCTATCAAATGTAGTTTGATCTACGGCGTGAATATGATCCGACCTTGCGAAACTATTTTGAACACCTTGACTATCTGATACTGTAGTTCCTAGTATTGTAGCTGGTACATCTACAGCAAGTGGATCTGCACCATTGGGTAAATGTCTAGAAGCGTGAGCATGAACAGTTATTCCATCTACTAATCCAGACGTTATTATATTGTAAGTAGACATTTGTAAATTTCCAGACATTGGTCTAGTACCATCATCTAGTAAATATTGTTTATGATCATCCGCAGCTAACCCTAGTAAATTACCATGAACAAGTGTAGATGTTATTCCGGATGCACTGAAAGAAGGTCTAGGTCTATTGTCTGTGATATCTATAGAAGTACTAACATCTGGTGTAACTATAATTCCAGCTATCAAAACCATACTATTTACAAAGTTAAATGGAGGAACTGGCATTGAGCCCCCTATAGCTAAAGTTTGAGATGTAAATACTTCCTGACCATACACCATAAAATATTGTTCATTTACTCCTTGTCCCACTAAATACAGTGCATGTTTTACATAATCTCCCAATCCAGTAGGAATAGTAGTCAAATTTGTACCATTGTCATAATTTAAATTATCTACTACATTAACACCGCTTGTATAAGTGATTACTCCAGAAGAATGATACACTGTCCAAAATGTAGCAGGACTACTTTGACCACTAGGAGTGAACTGTAAATCTGATAAGTAATAATTACCGCTAGTAATAGCCAGCTGTAGACTTGTATTTCCTGTAACTATAGAACCAGACTGAAATATAGCAGAAAATACATTTCTATTATACGAATCCATAGCATTTGTAACATGTAATGAATTATTAGGAGATATATCTAGAAATATTATATTAGTAGAATTTGTAGGGGCGTGACATAAGAATATATTACTTACAAAACCAGGCAAAGAAGTTCCTGCAGTGAGAACACCAGAAAAATTAAAATAAACATAATTATCTGTAGAAGCTGGAAGAGTAAATGTTTGAGTATTCCATTCTATAAATTCAAGGACTTCTGTAGCATCGTTAAATACGTAACCTGCTCCTGCTGGAATATTTAGTATTAAACCAGAATTTATAGTTATTACAGAAGATATATTTATTAAACCCATTGGAGGGACTAATGCTAACAAAGGTGAAACATTGCAAGTACTTGCATTAGTAGTTCCTATATATAATTGTCCGACTACAGTTGTGCTACCATTTACACTAGGATCATTGTAAATTCCTGATAGTGTAGAATTAGGGTCAATATAAACTTTAGATCTTTGAGCTGAAACTCCTCCTATAACTCCTGTAATATTTGGATGTAATAAATTTATATCGTATGTTCCAGAATTTGATATTTCTACAGCTAATAATTTTAAATTAGGCCCCGCTCCAATATTTGGTGCATAAAAAGCAGTACCTAATTCGTCAAAATTTGAATCTTGGACGCTTACTATAGCTCCATCGTAAACATTTAATCCTGTCGTTCCTGTAGTTCCGTTTCCATCAGTTACAATGTTTCGTAAAATAGCCTCTACTCGAGAACCATGAATTAATAGGGCTGTTCCTCCGTTATATTGTATCTCAAAATATATTCCGTCCACAGATAGTCCTGTAGTATCTACAGATGTAGATGATGTTCCATCTGCAATGATACAGTTAGTATAACTGCCATAAACTTTACAATTTATTATAGATACTTCGCTTCTGGTAATTGTAGATAATACTTTTACTGAAGTATAACAATTAGTAAAATAGACGTCGCTTATAGAAATACCTTTTACAAACTGGGCTTGAGATCCTATTATAGGACCTTGAACGCTATCTGCTAATATCGCAATATTGTTAGTTACGTTAGATATAGTAAAAAATGAAAAAGATATACTGTTTACATTGGAGCATGTAAATAATGGAGAATTTGGATTTTGAGCCACTACTATAGAACTATTACTATTTAATCCAATAATCGATATATAAGAAGTTAATACCATCGGAGGTTCACTATACATTCCCCCATCCATATATATAGTGTAAAATCTATTATTAGTTGCTCTTATAAATTGTACAGTTATTTGGGCCGTACTTGTAGTAGCATTAGATAAAGTCATTTGAGTATTAGAAACATAAGATGCTGTAGTGGAAGCTGGAATACCAGGACCTGTTATTACAAGACCGTCTAAATCAGGAGTAAAAGTAAGAGCAGGACCGGTTATTGTTGTAGTTTGATTAATTAAAACATTTGGAATAGTTAGATTTATATTAGCTAAAGCGGCAGAAATAGATGTAAAATCTGCACCACTTGGCGCTATATAAATTGTATTAAATACTCTTCCTTGTATGGTAAATAAAGAAGCAGGATTTATAAATACTTGAGAGTAGTTAAATCTTCCGAAATAGACACCAGTTGTTAATGGATTATCTATCTGTAAATTTCTAGTGCAATAACTAAAAGAAGGAGTATCTATTATAAGACTAGGGCCTAATCCTATAGAATCTACTAATACACCTGTTTCCCACAAATCCATGATAGATGTATTTATTTGTAAATTTGCTCCATATGATACTAAAAATCCTGTAGATCCAGCAGTAGAAGATCCAAAAAATTGACAAGATTCGAAAGCTGCTATAGCATAAGGACCTTTAATCCAACATCCTATGTTTCCTGCAAATCCAGATTGGAATACCTGAGTAACATCAGTAAATAAAGTATTTATTAAGTTAGCAGAAGTTGTACCATCGATTATTATACCTGTAGCACAATTATAAAGATCTAGTGTAGTTACTTGAAAAAATGTAACAGCCTGTTCGCTAGAGTCTATTTTAAGGCCTAGAGCACAATTAGAGATAATGACATTTAAAAATCCTGCTAATATTGAATTTCCCGCACAATAAACCAATGGTACTCCAGGGACATTTATTAGTGTTCCAGAACCGCTAATATTCATATTTAATATTAGATTTTCTGTAGTCATTTTTATAAAATACGGTACACTTTCAGAATTGCATATTAAAACTGTTTGAACTGGATTTTCACCAGACAATGTAGTGTAAGCTGGTAATATTAAACTGGGCTCAAAATAAGTTCCTGTAGCTACTTTTATAGTGAAAGAATTACCTAAATATGCTTGATTAAATGTTAGTGTAACTGTTCCTGAAGCTGTGGCAGAGTTTGATAGAGTAATTGTATTATCATCTACATATGTAACAGTAGTAGATGAAGGTATTCCAGTGCCAGTTACAGTCAAACCAGTAAGAATAGGATTAAAAAGACCGGCAGATGTTACTGTAACAGTAGAATTTGTAGTAGAAACTATCTGAGGATTAATATAAGGAATAGCTTGGTATACATTTGTAAAATCTGCTCCACTTTCTGCTACATTTATTAAATTTACATATCTATTTGTAATACCAAAAGGTGTAGAGGCGTTTATAAATGTTTTTTGATAATCTGAATATCCTACAAATTTACCTGTAGTTCCTAAATTATTTAATTGTATATTTCTCGTACAATTTAAGAATAAAATACCAGCCATATTTAAATTAGGAGCCGCTCCTACATTACTAGTAAAAATACCTTTTCCACAAGAGTCTACAATTACAGATATAGCTTGAAGAATAGTACCATTTTCTACATAAACAGCATAAGGATAATCTACGAATTTATAAGAATAAATATTCAACGAACCTGTACCATTGGTATATACTGCATTACCATTTCCTGACCCATTTGAATTTCCTGTTATAATGTCTATCTCAAAATTAGAACCTATACCTTTTATACTATCTAAAAGTCCAACATTTGGTGTTGGATATGCATAAAAGTTTTCAGCGTTTATTAAAGATAAAAATCCGTTATTTGATTCTGCAATTATACCATGAGTATAAACATTATTATAATCCACATATTCAAGGTAACAATATGTATCAACTGTAAGACTCTGTACATACACAGCAGTATCACAATCGTATATAGACACTTTATGAACTTGTCCAAAACTCCCTATATCTAGACATGCTATAGCAGCATATCCAACTGGTGCATTAAATAAAGTCATAAACATTACTTCTGAATTATTACCAAGATTAAAAATATGATGATTTCCATCAGGATAAACATTGATCTCTTGAATATCAAATCCTACTACAGAAACATAGTCTGGTATATTTATTTCTGGTTCAGTGTAAACGCCAGGATATACTTGTACTACAAATAAATTTGAAGAAGAACTAGTAGTAATTGAATTACAAGCTGCAGATATACTTGTAAATTCTCCGGATCCTGGATTAGATTGTTTCACTACAACTAATTGAGAATTTGCAAATCTTGGATCATTGAAATTTGCCTTACCAGCTATACTGTTATTTATAGCTGTAATTGTAGGGCCTAATATAGAACCATTAACTATCATATTATTCGTAATTGTAAGAGAATTTGTATTGTCTAAAATAGCGCTACCTGTAGCGCTCTCATGAATTATGGTACCTTCATTTTGTACTGTATTTACATAGGATAAATTACAAGATCCAGATGTATATACTACGTTTGTTCCTGTAGTATCTAGCCCAGAATCTCTCACATTTAATTGTGCTAATGTATTTGCTACCTCTAAACACGCTGTATTTATACCAGAACCTCCAATGCAAACACATTCTATATTTCTTACAGATAAACTACTGGCAGTATCAACTATAATAGATCTTGCAATTCCTGTAGTAGCATTTGTAGCATAAACATTCACATGACAATCCTGTATATTTTGATACTCTCTGACAGCTATATTACCAGATTCGTTTCTAATACCGTATATATCACAGGATAAAGATGTAGTATTTGTAACATTAATATAACAAGATTTCATTGTAGAAGACGACGAAGATAAGTTTACAAAATTTACACCTACCATTGTAACGGCGGGAGTACTAGAGGTAAGATTTATAGTTAAATTTTCTACAGAAGAACTATTTCCAACTGTTAATACTGTAGTAGATGAAGTAGCTGTATAATTAATATTACAAACATTATACGAAATACCTGCTAGTGTAACACCTGAAGGAATTACTAAATTTGTTTCAGTGTAAGTTCCAGGATATAAAATAACTACATCTCCAGTGGAAGCTACAGCTAAAGCAGCAGTGATAGTTTTAAATGCTATTCCACTAACAGATCCTTGAGAATCGTTACCAAAAACAGCATCTACATAAACTGTATTTCCGTTTCTAGATAAAGCTATTAATTGATCTAATCCTTGCTGTACATTTGAAATAGGGCTTAGCCAATAGGATGGAATTGTTGGAGTATAACCTAGACCAAAAGCTCCAGACAAATAATTTACTGTAGCAGATCCTAATGAATTTGTAACAGGAAAACTGCATACATCTATAGAGAGATTTATAGTTCCTGTGATAGTAAGAGAAGCTAGAGAAGAATTAGTTATAGTACAATCAAATTGGTTAGATGTTGTCTTTGATAATACAACAGTATCATTACAATTTTCCAAACTAACAGTTGTTGTAGAAGTAGCTCCAGTATCATTTATAGTTAAACTAGAAAATATACAGGTATATAGAGATATGGTAGAAGAACTAAAAATGTTAGGACCATCTAGTGTACAATTACTTAATATTATAGAATCTGTGGATCTTCCAAGATAATTAAATTCGTTACCAGAAGATTCTATATATTGAAATTCTGCAGTGACAGATCCAGAGCCCATACTTTGAAAATTTAGAGTTAAAGTACAAGAAGATAATACTAGATTTTTCAATCCGAATATAGTACTAACATTAAGAAAAGAAGAATCGAGAGTCATTAATTGTGTTGTAGAGGAAATTACGGTAGCAAGTGTATCTTGACCAATTAACCAAATCCAAGGTTTTAATAGAATATTACCTGTCTCATTATATGTACCAGATCCTATAGTAATTGTATATCTATTTACACTAGAGGCATTTGTAATTGAAAGAAGCGCAGCTTTTATAGTTAAATATGGTAAAAGTATGGTACCATTAGCAGTACCATCATTTCCTGCTTTTGAAACAAATACTTGTAAACTGACACTAGGAAGTGGAGGAGAAGGACTAGAAGTTGCAGCTGTTATTCTTCCTTGTTGATCTATAGTAATATTTGCATTATTATACGTTCCAGGAGTTACTGAAGTATTTGCTAACGAAATTGTTCCAGTAGTAGTTATAGGGCCTCCTGTTAGCCCTGTGCCTGTATTTACATCTGTAACTGTACCAGTTCCTATACTTCCATCACTAGCAGAAGTAATTCTACCAAATTGATCTACACTAATATTTGCGTTTGTAAAAGAATTAGCTGTTATTATAGGAACTAAACTTAGAATAGGATTTTGGCCTCCTGAACTTGATATTTCGTTTATAGTACCAGTTACAGAGAGAACAGGAGTACTACTACTCGCAGAAGTAATTCTACCTTGTTGATCTATTGTAATATCAGCATTATTATATGTTCCAGGAGTTACTGAAGTATTTGCTAATGAAATTGTTCCACTAGAAGTTATAGGACCACCTGACAAACCTACTCCTGTATTTAGTGAAATAATATTACCTGAAGCAACATTGAGATTGTTTATAGATAAAGTTTGTGTGAGTTTATTATATAAAAAGGAATTATCTCCATCAAAGATACCAGATGTATTAAATTGTACACTTTCATTAACACCTCCAGGATAAGTAATTACTCCTGGAGATACTGTTAATATTACATCTGTATCATTATCTGTGATTGTTATACCAGAATTAGAACTGGTAATTCGTTTGAAGTTTAAAATTGGACCATTAGATTGAACACAGACATTACCTAAATCGTTAGGTACTAAATTTGCACTACCAGTCACCAAAGGTTGATTTTGTTGAGTGATAGTGGTTACTACATCCACAGGACCAGATAAAACAGACGTGTTGGATACAGTAATATTGCTAAAATGCGCATCATTTCTAGAGGTTATTCCTCTTGACATAATTATATAAATAATAGTTAATAATTTCACATTATAAAGTTATAATATGAACTGAATATGTATATTCCTTTGTTTGTAAATTTTTCTCAAGTTATTTCTAAGAGATATTTTTTAAACTACCTACTATAGTATTCATAATTAAAGACGGTTTAGTTGGTATGAATTTACGAGCTATAAACATAAAAAAAGTTACTTCTGCAATTCCTATAAAAAGAAATACTATAAGATTTTCTTTCAATATATTCGCAAAATCTGTACATCTTCCACAAGAAATATATAGTATACTTAGAGACGCTACTAACAAAACTATTAAAAATACTATAAAAGCTATAGTGATTTTCTTTAACCAATCGTTTTCAGTATTTGTAGCTTTATCTGTAGCATTTGCGTAGTAATTTTGTAATTTAGAAAAGTCTATGTTTTTAAGAGAAGTTTTAAGTTGTCCATTTGATTGAGTATTTGCACTATCTAAAACACCTGTCATATTATCGCCGATTATATCAGACATTTCATCCTGAAACTTTTGACTACTTAATTTAGATACATACAAGAAGAAAAAACACGATAATATGGATGTCAAAATGAGAATATGTAGTATAGAATTTAAGTAAAAATTAGTCCATTCTCCACTTTGTACACATGTACTTGCGGGATGTTGGTCCATTACTAATAAAAAATTTATTAATAACCTTGTTAAATAAAATCTTTATTATAAATAATGGATAAGAAAGGTAAAGATTTTTGGGGACCTTCCTATTGGAAATCGATGCATAGTATGGCGGTAACATATACTTACTCTTCAGATAATGCTGGTGCTGTTAAAGCCTATTTTAATTCCCTTGTTTTCTTACTACCTTGTAAAGAATGTAAAGCAAATTTAAAAATAAAATTAAAATTATATCCTGTAGATACATATTTAGAGAATAACAATACATTGTTCTTTTATACTTATTTTCTTCACGACTTAGTGAATCAAGCTATAGGCAAAAAGTCTCCACCATACGACGATGTAAAAAAAGAATATTTTTCAGCGCTATCTTCAGAGTGTAAAGGGTGCGATGTAACCAAATAATTATTTCATTACTTAATAGTAATGAAATATAATCTTGTATTTTAATAATGACGTCTAAACCTTTTACATATTATGCTGAAATATTAACTATAAGTGTTTTGTCATTTATGTGTGCAAATCTTTGGACAGATAGTCTATTAAAATACATAAAATCATGCTGTAAAAACTATATATTAGTTGAAGTAGGAATTGCTGTATTATTTACTCTATTATCTGTATGTGTGTTATACTTTATTTTCTCAAAGGAAAATAAAGTAAAAACTCACGATATAGACGATGGTAATATCGACGATGCTAATGAGTAATCTCAAGTATTTTACTTCATCAATTAAGATAATGAAGTAATAGTATAATTTCAGTTTTTTATTTCGTAATTCATAGCATAACGCTTTGTTAATTCAAAGTTAAAATTTTTCTGTACAGCTTCATCTACTAATTTAGAATAACTAAATACGTATTTTCTACCATCATCTGTAAAGAGATTATTAGGAACAGTTTTTTCTTGGTAAATTTCACCGCTTTTTAATTCATAAAATAAAGTAACAAACGAACCGCCTTGCATAGTATAATCTTGTACTATCTCAAACCTTTTAATTTGATTGGCTATTATATTATACGAGAACTTATCCGTTTGTAAAGGATAAAATTTTTTATAACGTTTTACAGAATTGTAATACATTTTAAATGATTGATATATTTTATTCAATTTAAAATGTTTTTTTTCAATTTTTTATTGAGAATTATTTTAATAGTTTGGGAGAATATATCAGTGCAAATTATACACATTCTCTCAATATATTTTCTTTATCTTTTCTACCAAGAATTTATCTTTATAAAATTGATTATAATTAATTTATTTATAGAATTAATTAAACCTTTATCTATAATACTAAAGATGGAAAATGCTATAAATCAATTAGATTTATTCCTGAAAACTCACAGAATACAAAAAGGTCAACCTTTTACACATACAACAAAAGTACCCTCTGGTAGTTATTTTATAGACAAGGATAAAGAAAAGAATTTTTTTACATACTATTGTAATACTATAAAAAAGGGAGCAAAACCATCGATTTTAGAAAATCCTGGGATGTATACTCCCCTAAGGGTAGACGCAGATTTTAAGTCTAACTTAGATGCAGGTTTAAAAAGACAATATACAGAAGATACTTTGAAACATATAATATATTCATATCAAGACGAGATAGAGAAATTAGTAGATGAAGAAGAATTCGAAGATGAAATGTTAACTTGTATAGTTTTAGAGAAGAAAGCTCCTAGAAATGATGTTACTGCAATTAAAGACGGTTTCCATCTCCATTTTCCTTTCTTCAAAACAACTAAAACTACTTGCGAATATTTAAGAGATGCTGTCTCTAAATTAATGATAGAAAACAAAGTTTGGGAAGGTATAAACATAATAACTGAAGTGAATAAAATATTGGACATAAATATAGCTACAAAAACATGGTTGATGTATGGATCTGCCAAAGACTCTAAATCTTCTCCGTATTTAATAACTAAAATATACAATAGAGAATTCGATGAATTACTGTTAAAAGATGTATTTAAAAAAGAGTTAAAAGGTAAACCGTCTTCTCCAGAGTATTATATACCTCTTTTACTTTCTATAAAGAATTGTACTAAAGAAACAAAATTAAAAAAGAGATTTGCAAGTTTAAAGCCTGTAAAGGAAAAAAAGAAGAGAAAAATCGTATCAAAAAGAACTCAGGAGGAGGTTATGAGAGATATTAAAACTATAAAAGATGGAGAGATTATAGAGATGCTTTCTTCAGAAAGAGCTGACGATTATTTCTCTTGGAAAGAAGTGGGATTTGTTTTGTACAATATTTCTCAAGGATGTGACGAAGGTTTAGAATTATGGATAGATTTTTCAAAGAAATCTATTAAATTTACTGAAGGAGTATGCGAAAATCAATGGGACAGAATGGAAGTTAGAAATATGACTATAGGTTCCTTGTTTTCTATGGCAAAAACAGATGATCCTGATGCATATAAAAAATGGAAAGAAACACAGATTGAATTTTTATTATTTAGGAGTTTTGCCGAGCCGAGGCCTACAGAATACGATTTAATGAAAGTTACAGTGCTAATGTTTGGAGATAGATTCAAGTATACAGATCCGAAGAAAGACGAATGGTACGAATTTAGTAATCATTTATGGAATAAAATGGATGATGCTATAGCCTTGAAAAGACTGATGATTGAAGAGGTTATGGGAAAATACTCTTGGTTCAAGGAAAGAATAAAAACAATTACAACAGATAAAGTAAAATTAGAAGAACAAACAAAGAAATGCGCTGCAATTATAACTAAACTAAAAGATATAACATTTATAGAGAAAGTTTCAAAGATGTGTAAAATATTTATGCTCGATAAAACATTCAACAAAAAGAAGGATACGAATTACGATTTATGGCCTTGTGAAAACGGTGTATTTAACCTAAGAACTGGAGCATTCAGACCTGGTCTTCCCGATGATTTTTGTACTTTAAGCAGTAGACAATATTACAATAAATATCATCCCGACGATGACGAAGTAAAAGAGTTTAAAGATTTACTAAGGAAAGTATTTCCCAATGAAAATAGAAAAAAATACTTTTTGTTTACTCTATGTATGGCTATGCTTGGATCAAATGCTCATAAAAAATTCTTTGTCTGTACTGGCGGAGGTAATAATTGCAAAACTATGCTATTTAGGATTATTTTCCTTGTTTTTGGAGATATGAAATCTCCTCTAGATAGAAGCACTGTTTTACAAGGTGTAAGTCAAGCTGGAGGTGCTAGAGCAGATTTAATTGCTACTATAAACAAAAGATTAACCGCTTTTTGTGAGATAAAAAAGGAGGATAAAATAGATATAGGAAAAATTAAAGAACTATCCGGTTCAGATGCTACAAATCAAAGAGCATTATATAGTAACGAAATGATAGAGGTAGATCCTAGACATACAATGTATGCTCATATGAATGAATTGTTTCCTGTACCTGCAGGAGACGCAGCTTTTTGGAATAGAATCAGAATCATTTTATTCGAATCTTTATTTAATAATAAAGCTCCTGAAGACGAAGAAGAACAATATAGATTAAATCACTTCAAGGCTGACCCTGAATTTATAAATAGAATAGGAGAATTTGCTCCAGTATTTATGTGGTATCTTTTAGATGAAATGATGCCTCTATATTTAAAGGAAGATTTGAAAGATTGCGATGAAGTTATGGCTTCTACAAATTCATATAGAGCTGATAACGATATTTACCTACAATTTGTTAGAGATAAATTATTAAAAGTTAATATAGTAGAGGATGAAGTAGATAAAAATGTTGATAAAAAATACAATGGTAAAAACCTTAAAAAATTAAATGTTAAAAAGAAGGAAAGTTCAGGCAGATTATCAAAGACAAGAATTTCAAAGAAAATTGATAGTTTATTGAAAGAAAATACAGACACTGAAGGTATGGCAATAAAGTCTATACAAATTACAGATACAGTTCCATATGTCAAACTCTCTGAAGCTTTCGATAATTTCAAGGAATGGTATTCGGAGAATTATCCTTCGTATACTAAAGATAGAATAGGTAAAAATAAATTTAAACTAGAATGTATAAAAAAATTAGGACCTTTGGGACCTAAATCTGCTTGGTATGGTTATATGATAAAAGCTGACGAAGAAGAACCTTCTGCGGCTGATGAACTCTTTAAGGATGTTAAGAAAAAATAATTCTTCTTCTAAAGGATATCATTTACATTACTAATTAGTAATGTAACAAGTTATTCATCTGTAGCTATGAGTAATATATTACCTAAAGGTTTTTTTCGTAAAACATCAAAGCATACAAAATCTAACATATCTGCTGGAGTTTTAGTGAAATGTTTTAAATATTTTGGTCGTATTCTTCCAGGATATTCTTTACTAGAAATAGTTTCTCTAAATTCGTCGTAACTTATGTGTAAAGAATATTCAATTAATTTTTTTGCCAATTTAGAATTTACTTCGTCCATGAAAAAATCTAAATATACTATATAATCATAACATACGCTATAAAAAGGAGGTATATCATCAAATTCGTAATTTACTATATCTTTATTAAGTATTTTTGGAGAGCTAAACTTACAAGAATATCCAAAATCTCCTATTCTAGTAATATAAGAAGGTCTAGGTATATACAAAGATTTGTTATCGTATTTATATTCAAAATAATCGTAATCTATCAATCTTTTTTCATTATACATCGTAGTATCAGTTATAAGTTCTATAAATATATTTTTTGTATGTAAATCATTGTGTATAATCTTGTATTTTTGCATTAGATGTAAACTGTGAAACATAGATACAAATATTCCAATATATTCATCTGTATTAGGTAAATCCCTAAGAGGAATTATTTTTATATATTCCATAAAAGTATAGACAATATTATCGTGTACGTTATTAGTTTTATTTATTCTATTAGTTTCTTCTAAATCTTTAGCATAAATCTGTTTAAGACTTTCTATAGGTATTTTTTTATTTTGCAATTGTTTATTTATACATAAACATTCTCCATAATCATTTAATTTATTAAAACATGTAGGACATATATTATATCCTTCTAATAACATTTTAGTACATGTGGGACATATATTTTCTTCTCCTTTTTTACATAATAAACATTTTCCTACAAAATTGTTACAAGTTATTATATCAAATACATCTATAAAATGAGGAGATTTTCCTTTTCTTCTCAAATCTGCTAAGAAGTGACCTATTAAATATTCTGTAGTAATAGTATCACAAACATAATCTCCTTTATCTAAACTAACTCCTGTAACATCGAGGCCTCTATTTCCGTAAGTAATACGATTATCTTTAGTAACTAAACATTTCATCATAAATTGTGGTACAGCTATTATTTTAGTATTTCCTTCATTTAAATATGATAAAATATTTGAATTTATATTCAATGTTTTTGCTATATCGTTTATACTAGTATTTCTAAAATTCTTAAAATCGTCTACTCGTATTTGTTTTATTGCATATTGTTTATTTCCTATATCTACCTTGTAAATCTTACCATAAACTCCTTCTCCAATTGTCTCTTTCTTTAGAGAATTTATAGAATTGCAAATCTTTTCATTCGATATAAATCTTCCACTATCAAACTCTTGAATTACTTGGCCAAAGGATTTTGCCTCTATCAAATTCAAAACATCCATATATAATTATACAAGATTTAATATTTTATATTATATTAATATGTCTATACTAAAAACGACTTCAAATACGATTCCTTTTAACGATTTTAAATTTCAGATACAAGATTTAGATATTATATTCTTCAAGGGAGCAGAGTTAGTATCGGATGCTATAGCTGAAGCAGAGAAAGTAACCCAAGGAAACGGAGACTGGTCCCATGTAGGTCTAGTAATATCGAAAAGAAATTTACCAAATATAGAAGTAACTGATACTGGAGATACAGAAGACACTAAATATGTATGGGAATCTACTATGTCTTCTACTTACAAAATAATAACTAAAGATTCTAATGTAGATGTAGAAGGCGATAAAGGAGTATTTGGTGTACAATTACGAAGATTAGACGACGTTGTTATTTCTGAGCTATCTCTAGGATCAAAAGTTGGATGGGGGAAATTAATTGATAACCCTCTATCTAGAAAAGAAGAGAATTTAATAGACTATATAAATAGAATAGCACAAGTTAGAGTAACTCTTTGTGCTTTACATACTAATTATTTCCATAGATCTTATCCTTTAAGAATATGGCAAATGTTGAAAGCTTTATTTTGCTGTTTACCTTGTAGACCACTCAACAATAAAGGAAGTGTATTTTGTAGCCAATTTGTAGGTATAGTTTATAGAAGATTGGGACTGATACCGAAGACTATAATCGATGGAGAGATTTTACCCTCAGATTTAGCTTATCCTGAACTATCTAGACAACACCTACCTAAACTAGTACAATTTCCTATGAATATCTTGCTACAATAAAAAATATATGAATACATTACTTGAAGTAATGTATAACTCTTCTAGTCAAGTGAACACGAAGTAAATAACTCGATTTATCTTGTCAATTCTCTAATCTTTTTATCAAGACTTTCTTTCATTCCGTCGTGATACATCTCTGTTAATTTAGTCCAATTTGTTATCAAAGGTTTCCACTTAGGATACACCAACAATTTACGTAAATCGTAATTCGGATTTTTAATGAGTAATTTCATACAACGATTGAAATCATCTAAATCGTATGGTATATTTACACTAGAATCTGAAAAATTTGTAATAGGTTTGCAAATACCTTCAATAAACTTAGCAGAAGAACCATCTGTAGAAAAACATTTCTTTGTACAAAATGTAGTGATTTTAGTACTATGATTACACTCTACGTCATTATAAGAAACATTCCTGATATTTTGCCCACCCAATATATTGCAAAAATCATTAAACGAACTCATTTCAATAAACTTCCTGTAATTACTACTAAATTAGTCAAATAAAGATTTCAATTTATTTAATAGTGAATAATCATTTAAATTTCTGATTTTGATATCTCTTTCTTGTAATATAGATCTCTTCTGTTGAAACATTAGTTTAATTTCATTTTTGGTCCACTCCGAAGGAGGACAGATTACCGAAGGAGGACAGATTACCGACGGAGATTTCTCTAATTTATTATGAACAAAAAGATGTTTCATATGGTCTTTCTGTAATTTGTTGAGTTTTATATCATATTCTTTAAAAATATCAATTCTATTAGTCATTATAATAATACATTGTAATCTTTATTGCTAGAAACTAAATTGGAATTTATAACTACTATTAGGATAATACATTAAAATGGATGTAAATTCACCAAATGGAAAGCTTGTAAAAAGCAAGGATATAAAATAGAAATAAGAATATATAATCCAAAGGAGATTTTTTAGAACTATACGGATAATCGGATTTTCATCACTAATATTAGTGACGAAATATAAATTAAATTTATGACATAATAGTCTCTTCGTTACTGACTTGATAGGGAGCGTTTAAAAATTCTCCCCCGGTATATTTATTATAGAGTGCTTTTCCAGAATCGGAATAAACACCGTCTCCTACCCATGAATCTCTACCATATTGTGATCGACCGATTAGAGCTACATCATTGTTATATCTTATGGGGATATCCCCGCGAATTGCAGTCATTAAACTATAATCTCTAACAGGGTCCTTTAATATTACTCTAGGCTGTTGTACCATAAAAAGGTACGAATTTTTATCTGCAACATCAATATTATAAGGTGTTACACTTCCTGCGTTTCTAGGTAACAGTTGACTCCCCTGTACAGCCTCTAATCTTTGTAATGGATTTATTGTCATGTTTTGTTTCTGTACGGCTACTTGAGGATTATTACCTTGAACCATATCAGCATATTGTGTACTACTTACTTGCATATCTGGAGCCGCTAATTGTTGGTATGAACCCAAAGAATCCAAACTATCTAATGACCCTACAGTATAAGCTGAATACCCTTCCCTTTTTTGTCTAGTTATTAAAATTACAGCTGCAATTAAAACTAAGAAACCAATTGCAAAACATAATTTCATGTTAATATAAGATTAGACTATTTTTTTATTAATTATAATTATAAATTATCTAATAAATTGTAAATATATAAAGAATGATTATTTATAAAGATCTCTTCTAAATGAGGCCTACAAAAGGTGATATACATCTGCCACTCCTGTCCCTGCAGCAAAGAATTTATATCTTCTAACTAAGTAAACATGCACTATAGTTCCTAGTAAGATTATGACGCCTAAAATTATTGCTCCCCATCCTAAAGTTTTAGAGGATATTTGAGATATTCTCGAGTCTGCAGGATTAGTAGGATTGTATTCTATATTTACACTATCTCCTGTTTTAATTTCGTAACTAGATGCGTCTTGTAAACTTGTAGTATAATCTACATCATTTACTTTATAGGTAACACTTATAGAGCAATTATAAGTTGTAGAACTTCCATTTGAACTATTTACTATATTCTTAGTACAATCTACAGTATTAACTTTAGCAGATGTTTTACCTGTATATGTTTGAGGAGTTTTTAATATTTTAACACCTACATATATTAGAAGTAAAGAAATACCAGTAAGTATTACACTATAAATATAAGTCATAATTCTCCCGAAACTTGCACTATCAGAGTAAATTTCTTCTCCCAAGTTTGATGACATGTTACTAATGGTAAAGATTATTTATTTTGTTTGTTTCATCATACTAAATATGATGAAATTATATACAACAACATTTTTTTAGGCATTTAATAGCCACACATATTAAAACTACTCCTATAATAGATGGTACAAAACATTCAATATATAAAACATAATCTATAGGAACATTTACAGATATAGTAGTATTAAACATTATAAATTAAATCTCTAGTCTTTATATTGAACAATTTGGAATAAATGTAGTATCTATTTCATCTGTAGAATGATTTATAAAATTATTAGGAAAAATAATAACTTTCATACTGTTATCTTTGTTCAAAGTACAATATGTATCAAATGTAAACATTAAGTCATTTCTAGGGGTGTCATAATTTGTAGAATCATAAGGTGCTGATAATTTTACAGAACAAAAATTATTAGTTACAGGTCCTATTGTTTTTACTGTTGTATCTATCCTTCCTGGATTTTTATTATCATTCTGTGTGGCAGTTTGAATAATCAACTCTTGAGTATTAGAATCATTTACATTATATCCATAAGAAGCCTGATAGCAATTAGTCTGACCCCATTGATCTAAGAAATTTGCAGTAATAATAAATCTATCCGACGATTTGTCGTATTTTATAGAAGATATATTTACAGCTCTCGATGAATCATAATCTATACCTATATACTCTATTTGTTTATAGATAGGAATTTTAGGGTCTATTTTACTACATTTACTAGTAGAAGGAGATATAGTACGTTTTGAAAGAGGAAGATTTACAAGAGTTTTAGGCGATGGAGTTATTGGAGAAGGTGCCACTATAGGAGAATTTATTGGAGAAGGTGTTATAGGAGAATAAATGATAGGTTGGTACCCTGGATCCGTTGGCTCAGGTTTATTAGGAGGATTACCAAATATTTGATTTTGTTGAGAATTATCCTTTGATTTCCTAGTTTTTAAATACCAAACAGTTCCTATAATTCCTACTAATAAAGCACAAACAATAATTATTGTAGATTTCATCGTTATGTAACAATTATATAATATATTAACGAATTTCTGCGCTAATAGACGATGTATCCAAAATAGCTAATCTTCTTCGTTTTTCTATTACATCCGAAGGATACGGTCTGGTCGTTGGAGACGAGACCATCTCTATTTGTCTCGGTCTTGAATCTGGGCTACTAGCAGGACTAGCTTTAGGTCTTACGCTAATAATATCCTTGACATTACCAGCATCTCCTTTAATAACAAGACAGCATATAAATCCATCGCAATCTAAGCATTCGCTACTACATTTTGCTGAATTTCCTTTTATTTCGGGAGTTTTTGATTCGCTGTCTTTAGAATAGCACTTGCCCATTATTAATATAATTATATTAAATATTATAAATAAATACACATACCACAGATGTGACATAATATTTCACTATTAATTACACAATTTAAATAGTAATATATTATAATATATAAAATGAAAGGCTGTACATTTGATTTTATGTTACAATACTGTAATACTACAAACTATTATATAGTTAGAATTAATGATGTAGAAAACGAAGAAGATATATACGAAAATGATTGTACATTTGTTTCATTATGTACAGAAGTGAATACTTCGAATTTAAAATATCAAAACTTTGAGGAATTTGTAAGTAAATATAGTAATGAATGTCTTATAGTGGATTATATAGAGACTTAAAACATTACTAAATAGTAATGTTTTTCTTATAAATATTACAAGACAATGCCAAATTCAATATGTCCTCTATGTCTAATTCCTTTACTAGAATATACTTCATACAAACACCAAGTATATCTTACGCCATTTATAGAGAAACAAAATTGATCATGCATTCTATAAAAATTTAGAACAGTTGAAGTAACAAAAGAATAGCATGATAAATCTTTAAACATAAGCTGTAATTTACTGAAGTAAAATAGATTTAAAAATATTTTCATATTGTAAACATTTGAAAGTATTTCTACTACATGTTTTCTTTTATACTGAAATCCTTTATATTTGTATAAATAGAGCCCATTCTATACGTTTTTCTTTTCCATCTGGTTTCTCTAAGATCGTCCTCAATGTATGATCTATGTTAGGAGGAAGATACACACTCATAAATCCTAAACAACTAGATTCGAAACGATCTGTAAATGTTTTAGGATATTCCATATAGCTTAATTCTTTAGATGTTATTGTTATTTCTAGAGGAAAAAATATACATTTATATGCGGTGAAATTCATTTTATTTCTTTGATAAAATTCTCAATAAATTATTTCAATTTTTAGTTACAAAAATAGAATCTTTAGGAAAATTATATGAAGTCGTTATATGATATTATTAATATTTAATTAACTATTTAATTATGAAATTTATTTATAATTTATTTTGTATACTATAATTAATATGTCTAACTATCAAACATTAAAAAGTTCTGTTGACAGTCGTGTAAGACTCGATCAAGCTCAACGTTTAGCCAGTAATAGACAAGATTTAGGAGAATCCCTCATGTGTCCTGCTGGAAGTTCAGGTATTAGTTTCGATGAATATGGTAGACCAGCTACACTAAATACATTACCAGTAAATACTTCTGCATCTTGCGGTAAAGCTACTTATGATGCTTCTACTCTGATGGGCTTCGAGAGTAACACTCGCCCCAATATTCCTATCTGCGCTTCTGGTATGAGAGGTGCAGGCGATTTTATGGGCAGAGGCAGAGATGATATGCCTATGAATTTATATAGTGAAGGTTATAGAGGAAACTTTGTTAAACATTTTAATACTCCTAATAACTCTTCACCAGAATATGTACAAAGAAGAATAAATCCTTCTTCATTAAATACTAGAGTACAGCCATTTAGTTTTTCTCATGATGCTACCAGTAGAGCATTGAAATTATAAATTAATTGTTTTTTTCATAACTATATAGTTATGAAAATATTAATAATTTACATCACTCTCACCACAGTGATGTAAATATACTAAATAAATTATTCTTCGTACTTTGGAGGATCTAAATCTGATCTGAATGTATGATATTTACATGGAGAAGATCTCAAACATAAATATCCTGCACGTTCTCCACTAGATAATATAACACAACATCTATCAGGAGATATATAGCTATTTGGGATATAACAAGGAGTATTATGAGAATATTCTTTGACCAATTCGCTTGTAAGTCTAAGATGACACAATTTTAAATGGGAAAAATATTTATCCCAAGTTTCATAGATATAAAAACATTTATGACAATGGTAAGGAGATACAAGTATATTTTCTTTACTCAATTGTGTATAAGGTTCTTTACCTGGAGGAAAATAATAATTTTTATCTAAATACGATGGAGGACTAATAGTATTCATTGTAAGAAAAATATAAATATACAAGTAAATAGATGAATTAAATTTTCAATTTTTACATCACTGTGGTGAGATAGAGTGATGTAAGAGGCAACAAGGAAACAAGTAATTTACAGTATTAAAGTACAATGGGTATTAACAAAATTTTGTATGAAATTCTCTGGTAAATCCCATCTGCCTAAATTAATTTCAACAATCTTTGGGTTTGGACCTGGAATATTTTTAGGAACATTGTCTTCAATAGGTAACTCGTTCCATCTAACAAGGGCAACAATAGCATTATATACATGACAATATTCTCTAGAGACTTTCTCTGTTCTAATTGCATAAAATCTTTGTCTCTTTTCCTCCTCAGTAACAATCATTTTTTTCTCTTCTCTAGGAGCCAACCATTTTTTATAGTTCGCTGTAGTCAATCTATTACCGCTCATATAGTGATGATATATACCAGACTCTGCTTCTAAATTTTTATCTTGTGTTTTTACGAGATTCTTACCTTTGCTTTTGCCTGTAAGAAATGCGTTACTATCTGGATTCAATATCAATTGAACTGCTCTATGGAATTGCTCAGAGCAAATAAACCATTTGGCGTAGTGATATACTCCTCTATCATCTCTTTCAACTATACCGCATAATAAATCGCCCTCACCGTTTGTTTCCCTGGATTCAGGAGCCAAAGTAGTACCACCTCTCTCCTTGAATTCAAGAGTAGTATAATTTATTTCACAATAGTGATTATTCTCAAAGCGAATTGGGTCATTTATATATTCTCTGTTATTCACTGGAGTATTTGTAAAGCCATAGAAATGTGAATAATTGTATTGTAAATTATGAGAGGCTTCAAATTTAAATATTTCATTATTCTCTGGTAAAACATAGTCTCCTAAATTAGAATATACAACCTCATTATCATGAGAAATATTTTTCAAATTCAAGAAATTTTTGTCAGCACATTGGCAGGTTTCTACTCTGCGAAATACAAGATTATCTACTTTGGCTCTAACACTCTCTACAATTTGAGAGTGTTGAGAAGGTAACAATTTCTTCATGCCTTTGATATCAATAATATCAGGTTTGCAAAGACCATTTGATTCCAAAGTATTCTTACATTCTAACACTACTTTTTTATTAAAAGCGATTATTAAATCTACATCATATAAATCAACAATCTTTTTTAAATTTTTAGAGTTAGCAGAGTTTGCAGAGACATAAAGTTTTTCTCCAATATAGTGTAACCCTTCACTGGAAGTATGAACATTGATTTTCTTTGTATCTGTATTGTATGAATACACTTTGTTTTGTTGAGGGATTCTTACTTCAATAATATCTAAAACAAAATTATTTACTTCAGAAGGAATTACAAGAGAAAAATAATCATTTCTATCGAAATCCTTCTTCTTGGATTCAATCATAAACCATTGTTTGATATAATTGAATACACGTTTGTACAAGGCAGCCTTTAATGATTCTGCCTCCATTTTTTTACTAGAAAGACAACAATTATATTTATTGTGTTGTTTACAGGCATCATCTCTAATAATTTGGGAATCGACTAATAATCTAGTCATGTAAGAGATAAAAGATTCATATCTCTTGTGATTTTTAATTAAATTTGTTATCTCATCACTGAATGATTTTCTTAAATCATCCATTTGAGTAATTTGATGAGTAATTTCGATTTCTTGCTTGTCACATTCATCATCCTCTACATCGGCCCAGTTTGTAAATATACCCTTTTTTTTGTTAAAATTAGATAAATTAGTTTCGGCTTTAATTGTTGAAAACATATTGAGTAAGAAATATAAGTAATTAGTTTGAATAAATTATAGTAAATAGTTGAGAGAGAGTTTAAGAAGATTTATAAGAGCGTTTATATGTATAAAGTATAAGATGATATTACTAAAATAGATAAAATAAAATTTCAATTTTTTCATTTTATTAGTAAATTTACTAATAAAAATATTTTGATTTTTTATTCTAAGATTTTACAAGAAAATGTTTATAATTTTAATTTTCCATTTGCTAGCTTATCAGCTATTTCGTTGCCCTCATTTCCACTGTGTCCTTTTACCCATTTAAATTTAATTATACAATTATTTTTATAGAGTACATTTATTCTATCCATAATTTCAATCCATAGTTCCTTGTTTTTTACAGATTCATTTTTAGTAGTTTTCCAACCATTATTTCCCCAATTATTACACCATCCTGTGAATTGAACTCTATTTAACCTAGTTTGTAGAGTACTAGCTGTAAATTTATATTTATCGCTTACTCTCTTTGTGTTTATAACAAGTTCTCTATCCTCCGTAAATTTAACTATTCCCTGTAAAGCATAGGAACTATCACTATATAAAGTTATATCTGAATTATATGGAAGATTATTTAGACATTCGCTTATGGCTTTTATCTCCATAGTTTGATGATTATTATTGTCTGTACCTTGACAAGAGAATGAAACTCTAACATCCTTAGGTGTTTTATAATAGAAATAAACTCCCCAACCTCCTAATCTAGTTTTTGTGAAAGAACCATCTGTAAAAGCAGATATATTTTTTTTAATCATTTTATATGAAATTTAATCAATAAATACAAGTATAAATTTCAATTTATTTATAAAATAACTTATAAACGATTTTTTCATAATCTGTTAAATTATGAAATTTACTGTAATAATATATTTAATTTAGAATTCATTCTGTAAATATAACTATATAATTATACATAGTTTCTATAATGTATCTTAGTCTACGTCTTTAGCAAATTTCCATACGTATTTTCCGTTTTGAGGGAGAGATCCTCTACATTTAAGAGAAATATAATCTGCATTTTCTCCTGTTTTTTGTTCTGCACAATTTATAGAATAAAATCTTGATATTTCTGTTTCGCCATCTTCTTCGAATTGTACTACAGCTCTAGAACCTCCTTTTCCTAATTTAGCAGCATGAATATTATTTTCTGTTCTGGTAATATATTCTAGATTTTTTACATTGTTATTAAATTTATCTCCATCTTTATGATTAACTATTTTGTCTTCATCGTCTTTCTTTCCTAGAAATGCTCTAGCTACTAATACATGAACTCTCTTCTGACAATGTTTACCATCTTTGAATAATTTTATTGTTTTATATTCTACATCTTTTATATGTAATTTCATAATCATTTTTTTACGAATACTATATACTTCTCCTTTTTTAGATACAGCATAATTTTTAAATTCTTTTATAATTTTCCAATTTATTCCATCAATATCTACATCAACTCTATCTCCATTTACATAATCAAACTTCCATAAAAATTTATTATATTTTACAAATTCATCTATATAATCTTTTTTATTTTTTACATTATATAAATCTACACCGGTTTCTTCTTTAACAGATTTTATAGATTTAAATTCTTCAATAAAATTTTCTTCTAAATCATACTGATAAACTTTAACGTGTTCTAATTTACAATCTCCTTTACTATAGGCATGAACTTTATTTTCTTTACTAGTACACCACTCTAGATTTTTAACATTATTATTGTTTCTAGTTTTGTCTTTATGATTAACTTCAAGACAATTTCTTGGATTTGGAATAAATGTTTCAGCTACTAATCTATGTATCTGATGAGAATACTTATCTTCATTATATCTGAGTTTTATATTCAAATATCTAGATTTGTCTGTGTAAGGTTTCATAATATTTCCTTTCTTACCATATACATTTCCCTCTTTATCTATACAATATCCAGTATCTTTTATAATTTTCTTTTTCTTGCTATCTGTAAAAATATAAGTAATAGATGTTCTTTCGTTTCCCTCTTCTTGATAGTCATTTAAGCCACATTTACCGCATCCGATAGTTTTTCTTCTAATTGTGTTACCATAAGCCATTTTTAATTCTCTTTTACATTTTATACAAGAAACATTTAATTTGTCTTTATTGTTTACATATGTATCATTTAATTTAAATCCCTTACTTTTGAATCCTTTTTCAGCTTGTTTTTGAGTAAGCGCGTCCATTCTGAGAGTTGGGAATTCTTAAACTCGTTAAATTAAATTTCAATTTTTAAGCGACTTTTTCATAATCTGTTAAAATTATGAAATTTACTGTAATAATATATAGAGAAATATTTGAAACGTTTTTCTTCATACATTTGCTTATAATGTTGGATGACCTAAAGACCCATTGGCAACACGAGCGATATTCCAATTTTTAGCAACGAAAATATGAGCAAATGATTGAGGGAAAGCAACAGTACTTGTACCTGTATTTCTTTGAATTTGTTGAGAACCTCCACTCCAAGTAGGATTGACAGTATTCGCAGCATTGATGGCATCACTGGAGCAGGTATGGACAATAGAAACATTGGCTAATTTACTGTAATTAGTAGAAGCTGTAGGATTATATAACCAAGGTTGTAAAGCATAAGACCACATATGATAACCTGTGGAACCTCCAGCATCAGACATATACCAAGGTTGTGTCCACATATAATAATCGGAACCCATAGCTAAACGGACAGAGTTCTCATATAATAATGCAGTATCAGCTAAAGGATTAGAACCTGATTGGGATGCAGAATTCTGAGATACTCCTACTACTGGATTACCTCCACTATATGTTACTGGAGCTGAAATAAAATATTGAGGTAAAGTAGTATAGTTACTCCACTCTCCTTGAACAGAGGTATTTCTAGCAGCGAAGAAGAAAGCTACAATAGAATGAGATAAACGTAAATCAAAAGAGCTATTAGTAGTAACATCTTTGAATGGAGTAGCTTGTACATTTTGTACCTGGAAGATCAACATATCACGAGGAGCATCACCCATTTTAACACGTTCATCGTTATGGACGACAGCATAGTGAGCAAATGTTTGAGGATTTACAAAAGATGGAAGAATACCAGATGGTGTGACAGTAGTAGCACCACCGACGCTGTTACTAATATTCACAGTTTGTACATCAGAATATAAAGCAGCGCGACCTCCAGTATGTCCAGGATCTAAAATTAATAAATAATCTAAAGAACGGAAAGTATAGTTAACTTTGATATCGTTGAATGGTAAAGCTGCAACGGGAGAAGCTACACCAGAATCTTCGCAGAACCAGAAGGGTAAAGGACAAGTAAAATAACGACCTTCGCCTAAAATATTACTTGAAGAAGGACCAAGAGTTACAGTATTCAAAGTTGGTCCATAAGTACCAACTGGGGCAGTCATAGAAGAGATATTACCAATCATATTGTTATAAATTAAAGCTTTAGAAGCAGATAAACGAAATTCTGTATTAAAATCTAACCAGAAAGAATCGAATTCCATAACAGTTAATTCATTGTGAGTGAGAGTAACTTTTTCAAAGATATTATGCATTAAGTTAGCACACCAGCGAATACTAGCGTCATTATTAATTTGAGGTCCAGTAGTAGCATTACCTAAAACTACTTGAGGAATTAAGGTACGAAACCAGACGTGTAAAACATAATCACCGCTTCTATTGATAGAAGCAGAGGAGTTCTTTTGACCGAAATCTTGAGTACCATTACATCTTAATTGAATTGGAACATAAGAGAACCAATTACTCTTTTGTACACCACGTACAAACCAAGTACGAGCGTTTGGACCACCATATAAGAAACCTTCTTGTTCTGAGAATGTTGCCAAATCAATAAAGACAACAGAAGTAGCAGGAGTAGAATAATTAGACATGTTATAATCAGTAAAAGATTTTTATTTTTCGAAAAATAAAAATCTTTAGCAAATTGGGATATCGTCAAAGATAAGACCGTGATCTAATTAAACTTATTTAGTGTAAAAATGATGAAGAAAATGACAATTTAGTTATTCTAATATATCGCATTTTTCATTACTGGGTAGTAATGAAAAAATTTATGAAGTTGGTAAACCATGCTTTTGTCTGCTATCTCCATCTTCGCAAACTCCAGATTGATAACAACAGAATTGTTTTTGTACTGGATCGTACACTTGAGGATTTCCATCTGGACAAGTTGCTCCACTATTTGCGCTATTAGGGTTTTGTCCTACCGAAGAAGTAACAGTAACACTAGAATTTGTCGCTTTTCTTACTATTACTATTAATAAAATAACTGCTATAACTCCTATACCTATTAATAATGGTTTATTCATATTAATAGTTGACTTTATTATTTATTTAATTATTTTAATAAAATTGATTTATTATCTATTAAACACTACGTATCTATAATATATGATACTACTGATATTTTATGAGACATCTGAAAGAGGGTATTTGTCATGGAAGATTCTAAAGAAAATTTACCGGGATATAATTATATTTTAGCGCTAGAACATAGTAAATATTATGTTGGATATACTGAGAGAAAACCAGGAGAAAGAATAGAAGAACATTTGACAGGGAATGGCTCTAAATGGACTAGTTTACATAAACCATTGAAAGAAAACCCTATTAAACATTTCAAAGGTTCAAAAGCTATAGAGGATTCTCTTACTATAGAAATGATGCAAATGTTTGGATGGATAAATGTACGAGGAGGTAAATGGTGCAAAGTAGAGATGGAAACTATACCATTAGAATTAGTCAAGAATGTTATAGATAATAATACGTTAAATAAAATTAATAAAGTAGTTAGAACTGTAAGAAAGAATTGTTCTAATTATGCTGAAGAAATCGTAGAGAATAAAACTGAAGAAACTACGTCTACAATAATGTCGTCTTTAGACCCTATTTTAGATAAACTCGAAAAAGCTTCTTACGAATTAGCTTTGTTAAAATCAGCGTCTTTAGAAGACGTTTCTTCCACTGAAATACGCTCTCAAGAGATACATGAAGAGTCGATTTCAATGAAATCAAGTCCTGGAGATACTAGCGATATTTTAGACAAATTTTCATCGTTTAGTTTTGATGAAAGTCCAGAAGGATTTACTATTGAAATTTCTTCTGATATCTTTACTTGTGCTTGGTGTGATATAAAAGAGATTCATAAACATACAGAACAAGATATGCTTGAAATTAAAAGAACAATAATTAATACAAATCTTAAGCCAAAGAATAGATTAAAAAAACTTAAAGTATCTATAGAATGTGAAAATATAAAACCATTTACTTTGGAACTAGTAAAAGCAGAATTACAAGAGAAATGGAATATAGAGTTATGCTTTGATATAAACGAAATTGTTTTATTTATCTACCAAATAATTCATTCTGGAAATAGTAGAAGTTATGTTTGCGATTCTGAATCTTCTAAAAAATATAGAAGATTATCATCTGAAAATACATGGGTGACAGACAATAAAGGAAGTTTTATAGGAGATTTATTACTTGAAATTCAAAAAGTGTCTCTAGAAAGAACAGAAGGACGTGTAAAAGAGATGAATAGTGTATTATTTACAGATAAAAAGATACTAGTAAATGTTTTAAATTTGTTGAATAAAAAGCCGGGAATTGTAGTATAATTGACATTTACTTTATAATATTATAAAGTAAATATATTAAAACTATGTGTAAAAAGAAT
>Ga0302280_1000781_pt1 | contig 27675 bp, 22 predicted proteins | sample III_Fen_E1_1_FD_198771 | JGI IMG/M metagenome (GOLD analysis project Ga0302280, IMG submission 198771) | Peat permafrost microbial communities from Stordalen Mire near Abisko, Sweden - III_Fen_E1_1 | ecosystem: Environmental > Terrestrial > Soil > Wetlands > Permafrost | place: Sweden: Abisko... | reverse complement strand
AGATTTTGATCTTATGAGTATTCTTTGTCATCAAATATTTAATAAGCTCTACCTCTTTTTCTTTTTTAATCTGATAAATAAGAGCCGCACTAAACCCAAACATTTCAGCTATTTTCTTTTCCGAATATCCCTTGCCGTCAGGAAAATTCAAAAACCAAGCATCCAATCTTTTGCGATTATCTGAAAGATTGATTCCCTTTTTAGGCAAATGATTACCTTGCCCTTTGGCAGTAATACCATAATTGCCTCGCTTCAAAATTGCACTTTTTCTTTGTTGAGATAAACCCTTAGCGCCCTTAAGAGGCTTAGGGCCTAATTGAGCTATCGTTTTATCAAGAAACGGTCGATCACGATTCTTTTCCGCCCATGCCTTAAAACGTATTGTTTCGATTGATTCTCGACGCCCCATTTTATTACCCGGCTTCGCCTTCATCGCCACATCCAGACCCCAGAACTTCCGAGCTGCTTTCCCTAACACAATCTCAGGCTTTTGCTCTGGCTTTCTAACTGAAACTGCAGAAGCACTAACAAGCTTCATTCCAGGCAAACGAATTTCAATCATATGACCAATTTTCTCTTCGGGTTTCCACTTTTGATGGACAACACACATCATCAGATAAACATGTGCCACATCTTTAATGTCAACTGGTCCAGGCTGAAACACAGGGTCAGCATCCCCAGAAATTTCATGCCAATGGTACTTATTTTTTAAAACACTTTTGGGCAATACAAATATAATTCCTAAATCATTGAGATAGTCAGTAGCATTATAAATAGCCCAAGAGGGATTTTCCGCCCACCATCCGCTTCTCATAGAATAGCCGTTGGTTCTAACATAAGATGATTCAATGACATCTTTAAAAGCTGTCTCACTGTATACTCCCCGATAAAAGAAAGGCTTATCATCCCTTTTTATAGAATAAAAATTCTCTAGTGGCGCTGTTTTAATTAAACTCATCGCCTGTTCCCATGATGCCACCAAAGGCCGAGGATCTTGCACAATCTTTGCATTTGCCTTCATCGCCCCATCTTTTGATTGTTTTGCCAGACCAGTCAATGCGAAATCCACATTAAGCCTCATGATTGATCCTAATTGGCCAAAATCCTTCTTCGATATATTTTTAACAGGAAAAATATTTGGTTCTCCTATAATTCCACCTGAGAAATATTTCCTCGGAATCATTTGATTGGTCAATGTATCAGGTTCTTCTTTAATGTAGTTGTAGACACCTTTTTTAAAGGCTTTTAGATATTGTTGATAAATGTGTTCTGGCTCCCCGATTAAAACATTCGGGGATGACAAATTCCAAACTTTATTTCGATTGGAATAAACCTTATTGAGAATACTATCTTTAATCTTCTGCTTGTACCATGTCGCGAGGATGAGCGAATAGAAGACCTGACGCAGCTTGGCAAAATTCTTGCCTTCGTTGACTTCCTTTGTTAATGCGGGGATGACGATTTCACGGATAATTTGACAGCCGAGTTCACTTGTGTCATTGCGAGAAGCCGAAGGCAACGAAGCAATCTCTTTAAAAGATTGCTTCGCTTCGCTCGCAATGACACCATGCTTAGCTAATGACAAATAATCTTCTTCCAACATCACCTTCAAATGATTCTCCAATACAAAGGCCACTCCACCTTTTTCATAGACAACGGCCTTCTCTGGCATTATCCAAACTTTATTAAAGGTATTGATCGGGATATTCGTTGTCCCGTATTTGGCTTCTGCTTTTTCATAAACCTTATTCCAGAATTCACGTCCTAATCGGCTCTCGGGATAGATCAATGAGGCCGTGATTTGCTTTAAAATATAATCTTCGGCTAAAAGATCCCGCCCCATTTCTGTTTGACCAAATTCTTGCGGAACGATGCGGTTCTTTTCGTAAGGAGAGAGATTAACCCAAAGGTCTTTTTCAGGAATGGTTAATGAAGCCAAAAAGTATTTTATGAGCTTAGAAGATTGTTCTTTTATAGATTGCCGCGTCGCAAAAGACGCTCCTCGCAATGACATATCGCTTCCGGTATCAACAAAGAATTGAAAGCGAAAAGGATTCTTGGGGTCTAGTTTAATACCTTTAAGGACAACCGGGCTGTAGGCTGTGCTGAGCGCCATCATCTGTCCCGGTTTGGGCAATATCAACTCCTGGGCATAAACTGGCATAGCCCCAAGGTTATTGATCAAGAACGCTACTAAAACAATACTAGATGCCAATGGCCTATAAAACAGGCTTAACTTTGAGGTGTAGCTCCGCATGCTAAAGTATAGAATATTTATATAACGAGTGCCAGTTTAGGAGGATTTTAGAGAATTGGGGGACTTATACTGCTTTGTAAACATCTCCCCTTGAACCTATCTTCACTATTAACACAACGATCTCTTTTTTGAATACTTCATAAATGACTCTAAATTCTCCAATGCGATACCGAAACAACAATTCTTGTGGACGCGTTTTTAATCGTTTGATATTGGGACCATAATAAGGATCCTTTTCCAGCTCCTCAAAACAATCATCAAGCCGCTTTGCAAAATCAGCTGAACAAGCAGCATAAAATTTCTTTGCCTTGGAAGACAGCTCAACCTTAAATTTAGCCACGTTTTACAGATCTCCATGCCACACTTTTGCCGGTCTTGAAATCTTTTCGGGCAGCATTAATATCTTCCCAATCTTCAGAACTAAGAGCTTCGTCGACTCTCTCTTTAAGTAGTTCACGGACAAAAGCAGACATAGACTTGTACTCATCAGCGCAAACCTTCTTAACGCGACGATAAAGCGGTTCGGGAATCCGTATCAATAATTCCTTTGACATTGTAATAGCCATAGCAAACCCTCCTATTAAAAGTATATCACTCTGCCATATCTTTTCAAGGACATTAAAGCTGATCGATGATTTTTTGGGTGGAATTTAATTCTGCTTCGACGAGGTCCAGATCATGTTGCAGGATGAGGCTTAAAATCTTTGTTTTGGCGCTTGTTTGAAGGACAGTAAGTTCTTTTTTCACCTTTTTTAATAAAGTAAATCTGACTTTAAGCCTTCGCTTGGCCATCACCTTATCTACCAAAGGTAAAAAATAAAACGCCAGATCAATCTGAAAAAAAGGACGTTCTACTGATAAAAAGCTCTGCTCAATCAACTCATCAAATTTTTTTCTGCCTTTGGGGGTAATGCGGTAAACATATTTCTCCGGGAAGCGGCCTTCCCGGCTCCCCATGTCTTTCTCAATCAACCCCGAACTCTCCATTTTTTGAAGAGGATAATAAATTGATTTGATCTGCAGGCCAATATTAGGACTTAGCTCCTCTTCCACCTGAAGCTTGATCTCATAGCCGTGTTTAGGGCCTTCAGCCAATAATCCTAAAAAAAGCAGTTCATTCTCTATCATTGCGGTAAGGGAAACGCTACTGTTGGTTCGGTTTGTTCAGTTTTACTTGTTTGACCACCTTCTCCAGTCTTTTTTATTTTAGGCTCTACAGGATCCGGAGGTATATAACCAAAAGCAATATCTAAGCCATGAAATAAAGCCCTTGCCACTTTACGCTTGGCATTAGTGCTCAATGAAGTGACCTCAATGCGCGTTTGGGTATCTGAAAGCTCATCGAAGAATATGCCGATCTCAGTGCTGTTCACACAACCCTTAACACCCATGACAACCATATAACCCTTAACTTCATCTTTTTCAAATATGACCCAATTATTCTTACCCACCACAGCCATGCTACTGCGCACACAATCCCAATAGGATTTGTCATAGGTTTTACTACTGGCCTTGTCCCTGGCTTGTTCTAACGCCCTGGTGGATGACCCCCAAATAGTTTTACCAACCTCAACCGTGTTTCCGACAGGATGATCAAAGAAAGCACAGGAAGAAAATAAAGAAACAATCGCAATCATTAAAATAAAACGCATTTGATGATCCCCCAACTTTACGGCTGAACCTGTTGTTGTATCCGCACCTTAAGCTCCTCACACTCATGCTCAAGACTTGCCAATCGTGAACGGTTTTTTTCTAATTCGAATTGAGCCAAATGATCTTTTTTAACTAATTCTTCATTTTGCAATTTAACTTCCTCAACCATTCCCTCAAGACGATTCTTAAGCTCAGAGAGATGATCATGAGCCAATTGAATCGAGTTAATTTTCTTTAAAAAATCTTCCACTTGATTCTTATAATTAAAACTAATCCTCTCCATACCACTGGACTGCGCCCTGGCCTTAACCAATTCATACTCGAGCAATTCATTATTTTCTGTTAATTGGGCATTAGTTTGTTTCCAATGAATCTCTTGAGCTTTTAATGCTTCCAGCTCTTGACGCAAAACCTCATCTGATTCAGATTTCACTTCGGGTTTTGGCGCTGACAATAAAACTTCTTTGTCATGGGTCAACTCGGAAATTATAGCATTGGCACGAGAAATTTCTTCCCCCATTTGAATTTTAACAGAAGTCATTTCTTCTTCCAGAAGCCGGACCTTACCGTTAGTTGTTTCCAATTGTGTTTGAAGATTAATATTTTCCGTCTTTAAACCGGAACTTTCCCCTTCCATGACTGTCAACTTTTGTTTCGCGTCTTCTAATTCTGACTGTTGAGCTTTAAGCAACTGATTCTCTTTACTCAAATTAATGATCATTTCCCTGGCCACATCAGATTGCTTTTCCGCGTTCTGGGAAATAGTACGCAACTCATCTTCAAGCTCTTGGGCACGCTTCTTATAGGCATCTTCCTCAGCCGGGGTTGGGGCTTCTAGAGGAACTTGAACTTCCTGGGTAGGCAAGGACAGCTTAGGCTCATAAGGCATGAGGACTTCAGGTTCTTCCTCGGAAACTAATGGCCTTTGAGGTTCAGGCATTGCCTTGGAAAACTCTTTTTTTAATTCATTAAAATCTTTGACAGGAACAGCCTTTTCTTCTTCTTTTTTCTGACCTTCTTGACCCAACATATAAAACAAAACACCGATAACAACCACCGTGATAAAAACAATGATTCCCAATATGACAAAAAGGATCATAGAAAAACCCTTTCTCTACCAACACCGCTTGGTTGATAAATACCCGCAATAATCTTTAACCGCATCTTCCAGGGAAGTAAAATCCTTGGCATATCCAACATTACGCAATTTAGCCATATCCGCCTGGGTAAAATATTGATAACGGCCACGCAAAACTTCCGGCATTTCCATATAACTAATATTAGGAGAACGCCCCACCGCGGAAAATAAAGATAAGGCCAGGTCATTCCAGGTTCGAGCCTTACCCGTCCCTAAATTAAAGATCCCATTGATTGATGGACGCTCCATCAAAAACATCACCACATCAACCGCATCCTTGACATAAATAAAATCGCGCATCTGTTCGCCATCTTTATATTCAGGATGATACGATTTAAAAAGGGTCATGACCCCCTCACTAGCCACACGGTCATACGCCTTGGAGACCACACTTTTCATATCCCCTTTATGGTATTCATTGGGCCCAAAAACATTAAAGAATTTAAGCCCTACCATTTTCTCCTGATAACCGTGTTCCAAAGCCCATTCATCAAATTTTTGCTTGGATTCCCCATAAAGATTCAATGGCTTAAGGCGAGGTATCAGGGATATTTCATCACTATAGCCTAACTCACCATCCCCATAGGTCGCCGCTGATGAAGCATAGATTAAACGGGCATTATTCTTTAACGCCCATTGGGCAACGGTACAGGTGTATTCAAAGTTATTCTTCTCAAAGTAATCAGCATCCTGCAATGTCGTCGAAGAACAGGCCCCCATGTGCAAGATCGTTTCCACATCAAAATCAAAACTATCACGTTTAAGCAATTTTAAATACTCAGCCTTGTCATAATATCGCAAATAACGCTTACCAGCCAAATTCTTTTTCTTGGGATCATCCTCGCCAACCAAATGGTCAACCACAATTAGATCATGGCGACCCCGGGCGTTCAACTCAGCCACCAAACAAGAACCGATAAATCCCGCTGCACCTGTTACGACTATCATTTTTTACCCCATTAAATATTATGCGATCCAATAAAATGAGCAATGGCAACTCCCATCCGGTAGGCCACTCTCTTGGGATTCTGGGTTTTAAGATCAATAACCATGGAAGATTGAAACAAACATATCTTCTCGCCGGTTTCGCGAAGCCAAATTTCTCCATCAATCGACAAATAAATCTGATCGTTGCGCAATTTCATATGGGTAAAACGTCTATCCCGCCCATAAGCATCAATATAACCTTCCAAAAAGAAATCAGAACTTGTTTGATCATCAAGTGAAATGGTAAAGGGAGTATTCTCTGATGGCAAAGCATCACTAATCCCCTTAACGATTAACGTGGATAGAAGATCAGTGACATCATCCGCCGCTGCCCCAACACCAGGCTTAAATGCACCTAAAACCAGCGTCCCTCCATCTTTAAACGCGGAAGGATTGACCACAGAGCCTGTGATCACCGGAGTTAATTCTGAGGACTTAGATATAATTATCCTATTTGTCGACGAACAACCGCAAAATAGGAATAATATAAATAATAAAAAGAGATTTTTTAGCACGTGAGGAATATTAACACAGCCGAGCGTAAGGCTCAAGAAGTTTTAGGAGGAAATGGGATCACAATTGTAAAGCGTGCATCGCCGGAAGGTCCAGGGTCTCAGTCGGGCGACACAAATAATATCCTTGCCCTGCATCCACCCCAAGATCAATTAAGGCCTCCAAGTCTTTTTTAGTTTCAATACCTTCAGCCACACAAATAATATTGTTTTCCTTGCAAAAAGAAACAAAAAGCTTAACGATGCTGTTTTTATAAGAGTCTTCACTCACCCCATTAACAATATGCCTGTCTAATTTGACAGCCTCAGGCCTTAGCTCTATCATCGATTCCAAGCTCGAATACCCAGCCCCTAGGTCATCAACAGCGATCTTAAAACCATCTTTACGGTAATCCCGAAGCCGTTCATAAAAAACATCAAAAGCGCTGACCGCGGAGCGCTCGGTGACTTCCAAAAATATCTCATTGCTGGACATCCCGAAATCGGAAAACAAACTCTTAACATTATCAAACTTCTCGCTTTCAACCAAGTAAGGATCACAATTTAAAAATAATTTCTGCCGACCATCAAAATTGTCAGCAGCAATTTTTAAGGCCTTACGCCATCCAATCATCTCAACCTCATAATAAACACCATATTTTAAAGCAGATTTGAAAAATATTTCCGGATTAAACATCGAGGTGGTGGTCTGAGGACAACTTAACATCTCCAACCCCAATAAACGCATGGGCTTTAAAAAATAGATCGGCTGAAAACGCACATTAATGGATTCTTCATCGATGATGCGTTTAAGTTCACAAACAGTTTCTTGGTGCTGCAGCGAATCATCTTCTTCAGATCTTCCATGATGACGACGTAAAGCCACATCCATACGGGCAAAGAGCTCTTCAGGCTCAAAAGGCTTTGTAAGATAATCCTCAGCTCCAATGTACAAACTTTCAATCCTCTCGGACTTGCTCTGCTTACCGCTGATAATAATGATGGGAATATCCTTAGTTTGAGCATTGGACTTAAGCTGCTGGCAAATCTTCAAGCCTTCAGAATCAGGAAGAATCATATCAAGGAGGATGAGATCAATATTCGACGGAACACTCTCTAAAGCCTGTCTACCTGTTACAGCCACCCTTGTCGAATAACCATGAGAGTTTAAAAGAATGGTCAAAAGCTGGGAGATGGCTGGCTCATCATCGACAATAAGGATAGTTTTTCCGTTGACGGTCTGCAAAATTCACCTCCTAGGGGATCTTGGGGTTATGATTTAGTATACATTATAAAATATTAATTTTCTAAGCCTAATGCCCCAAAACCACTTTTTTCTTCGAAAGGCAATAATATTGTATCTACCCTTAGTCAAGATACTTACAACAAAAGAAAGCGCTTTTTAGAAAGCGCTTTCTCAAAAAGGTGAAATAAGTCAAAATTAATAGCGAAAATAGTCAGAAAATTGATACGTGAGACCCTCTTCAACATTGAACTCAGAGGCACTGACAGGGAAGAATTGTTTACTGATAGGTGGGAAAAAAGTATCACAGCTAAAATCACCCTTGATATGGGTTACAAAAAGCTTTTGACACAAGGGATGATCAATGGAAAGGGCATATATTTGCGCCCCTCCAACGACAAAAACATTTTCAATCTCTGGGGAAAGCAATTGACCCAAGGCATCATCCAAACTTTGAGAAGATAGAACCCCCGAGGGCAAAGCGAGAGCCGCTTCCCTGCTGATCACCATATTGACCCGGCCAGGCAAAGGACGAAATTTAGTCGGCAGGGATTCCCAAGTCTTGCGACCCATGATAACCGCATTCTTTTTAGCAGGATTTACTACTGTCGTCGTAATTTCTTTAAAACGCTTTAAATCAGAAGAAAGTCTCCAAGGCAACTGTCCATTCTTGCCGATCCCATACTGCGAATCAAAAGCCACTATAATAGAGAAAGGTTTCATAATAAAACTAAACAGCAATCGGAAACTTAATAAACGCAGCCGGCTGATAGCCGATCAGTTTAAAATCTTCAAACCTATATTCAAGGACATTCTTACGAGGCAGTTCCAAACGCGGCAATTCCGTCGGTATTCGTGTTATCTGAAGCTTGAGCCCTTCGACATGATTAAGATAAACGTGGGCGTCCCCCAACGTATGAACGAAAATCCCAGGTATAAGATTACATTCATGAGCCACCATGGTCATCAAAAGCGCGTAGCTGGCAATATTAAAAGGAACCCCCAAAGCCACATCCGCTGAGCGCTGATAAAGCTGGCAATCAAGCCTGCCATTGACCACATAAAATTGAATAAAAGCATGGCAAGGCGGCAAGGCCATCTTGTCAATATCCGCCACATTCCAGGCATTCACGATGATCCGGCGGGAATCAGGATTTGTTTTGATCAAATGAAGGGCATGCTGTATCTGGTCAATATGTTCTTTTCGATATTGACCAGTCTTTTCATCCAAAACAAACTTTTCCCATTTTCGCCACTGATAGCCGTAGATAGGCCCTAGTTCACCATCAGGACGCGCCCAGGCATTCCAAATAGGCGTATGCGTTTTTAGATCGTCATTAATATTGGTACTTCCCCGCAAAAACCAAAGCAATTCATAGACGAGGGCGTCAAACAAGACCTTCTTGGTGGTTAACAAAGGAAATCCTTCACGCAAATCATATTTGCATTGATAACCAAAAACAGACATGGTCCCGGTACCAGTGCGGTCTTGCTTTTCTTCACCATGGTCTAAAATATGTTGAACCAAATCCAAATATTGTTTCATATTCTTAATTCTATCATGAAATTTAAATTAATCTAAAATTTTCAAATGCTTTTAACTTTTAGCTTGAAGCTGGGAGAAGAACGGAAGGCTGGAAGCGGGATGAATGGATAAGATGACAGGATCTAAGCCCTGTAAATGGCTTAAAGAAGCCATATCCTGTTGACTGATAGGTAAAGGCACCCCATTGCCGTCTCGCTTGATAATCAAATGCAAATTAGCCGCGTTAAAATCAATACCACCGCGAATGAAAGGAACACTATGCGGCTTAACAGGAGCTGAAGGAAACTTATGCCTGATAATGTTTACAGGAGGAGAATGTTCTTCCATGGGAGAAAATCTAAGAGCATTTATATTCTCAAATACATTTTCTCGGGTCTGATGAATTACAGCAGGATCTCCTAATAAAGCAAATCCCAAGCCAATCCAAGCCAAGATCCATTTTAAACTTGTTCCGGCATCAGAAATACTCGAACCCATCTGACGATCTACATCAACCAATTCTCGTCTCTGCGCCACTCGATTTGACGCTACCTTTGCCCTCCCCCTTGGCCGCATCACTTTCATACGATTCAAAACAAAATTCTTAACACCAAATACCTTGCTTTGCAATTTAATCCCTTGACGGCCATTCAATTCCATACTTATAACTTGCTGAAGAATTTTCCCATCGGAAGAAAATTTAAACCCATTACTAATTAACAATTGTATAAGGCCTTTAAGCTCAGCAGAACTCCTGACATTGGCACTAAGAAGCTCATTGATCAAAACCGCTGAATAGGTGTTTTGTGAATTAATCCTAAAAATCCGTAATTCTTCACCATCTAATACAAAAAGATATGGCCCATAATCAACAGCCCTGCGTTCCAATGCCCCTTGTTCCGTAATGTAGGTGTAGAGTTTCTTGCCACCTGGGTATCTTAAATTCAAAGTCTTTCCAGTATAAAAAACTTCGGCCTTACCGCCATCGGCCGCTCGTATCTCAAAAGACATTGGCTTATTCAATTTATGTAAAACAGCTGACTTCATAGCCTGGTCAACATAAACGTAGGCAGCGGCTTGATCGACTAGCTCAAAACCATTTAAATTTATACTATCAACTTCTGCCCCTTTCATCGATCTTAATTCACTAGCCGTGATCACACGCCCATTGCTCTCTCCTTTAGAAAGAATAACAACTTTTTCATCTCCTATAAGACGAGTATCTGAAAGCCATAGAGAAAAATGATCATACATAAATAATTGCTTCTTTAACAACTCCCAATTGCCTGCACTTTCTACAGCAGCCTTTGAGAGAATATTAGTCAATACACCAACGGCTAATTGATGAATAATTTTAGCATCCATCATCATATCTAAAATAGGCATTACCCCTGGCTTAAATCTAGCTCGAAATGGCGCTGTGATGTTGGCACCAGCATTCACATCGAAAATAAAATATACCCTCTCTCCAGGATGATTTTGAAGAAGAGCACCTGGCACGCTTAAACTTGGAGCTGTTTCCAAGCTCCTTTGCAAAGGATTTGCCTTGGAAGACTTAAGCGCCGCAATGACAACTTTTCTTGCATCCATCAAATCCCTAAAACCAATAGTGCGCGCTTCCACCGGCATCTTAGTCACATCATCCGTGTAATAAATGATATTAGCCCGAATGGTGCCTATCGCTGGAGCCACACGTCGTGTCCGTGAAACTTGGGCCTCTTTAGCATCAATAAATTCAACCCTGGGTGTCGTTTTTAAACCTAATTTTTGAGCAACCTTATCAGCGATTACTTGTAACTCGCCCAAATCAAATGACTGTAAATCATCCAAGGCAATAGATGTCCTTTGCTTCATTAATAATTTATGCGCTAAGACCCTTAACTGTTCTATAGAAACATTTTTCTCAATACGTACTTTTTCTTCCATCAAGGTTTCTGCAAATTCTGCCTCCTGACGTGAAGACCAATGAGCCTTTAGAAGATCAAAAATCTTACCCATCACCTCTGCCTTGGGCCCACTAATAATAAATTCATTATGATCCCTAATGTCTTCACGGCTCGACGTTTCAGAAATCCGTGGATCATTAAAAGCTATATGTGTCGGAGGCCCAAGACCTCCCCAAGTAGTCTCAATGCCCCCATTTTCCCGCATAGCTTCTTCATAATTCAAACTTTCAGCTTGATCATCTGTCGCCTGACCATTGAGAAAATGAGCGTGATTGTCCACCCAACCCAAGTTATATCCCCTTAAATAATTAAACAAATGAAAATTCATGAAATACTGATAACTGTGCGGATCTTGACTCCAAACGCCAACATAATCATCATCCGGGCAATACTCATCCATGTTATACGAGTACAAACGATCAAGCCTGACACCTTGGGCCAGAACCAACTCACGGAATTTCTGATAAATAAGCTCATAAGTTCCCCCCGTCGGTAAAATCCACCTGGTGTCCCGCCCAGCCTCATTATTTGCCTCAAGCTCACTTATCATCATATTCGCCACCCGGGCACTCGCCACATCCGGCGTCTCATACTCCTCAGCCCGCGTATTGCCCAACATATCAGCAATATTAACCGGCACTGTCTTCGAGATAACCTTAGCAAACCCGCTATAATATCTTTGAGGCGCATTAAGAGCACCTGTCCTTATGGCTGCAAGCTCAGCAGGATTAAATGGCGCAACAACAACCTGTTGACTACTAATTTCCATCCGTAATAATCTTCGATATTGATCTGCCTCATGAAATAGAAGCGGCGTATCTGCGCTATTCCACCAATACGAAAAGAAATTTCTTACAGGTCTGAAAACTTTTGATACATAAGATCCACCAATACTTGCAATGTTCCCATAAACACGTGTGTTAAAAAATAATGATTGTTTATAAAGAGTTAATATGTACTCTTCTTCAGAAGACGTCCCAGAATTCACCACATAATTTGAACCAACAATGGCACTTGGATCATTCCGCCCTAGGATCGAAATAATCCTATCTTTGTAGATGCCAATAACATCTTCTCCATTCTTTTTCCCAGCGATCTTTAATAATCTAATAATAAAATCTTCTACTTTCTCACCAAGATGAACATCTACGACAACTTGATGATATCCAGAATTACTCTTAGATTTCATCATCTTATCTGGCTTAAAAGCAAAAACCTTTCGTTGACTTCTCAAATGCCCTGCTTGAGCACCGATGCTAGCATAAGTAAATTTGGGCCGCAAATCATTCCCATAATGAGCTGTAACACCAACACCTAAACTAGCAACGCCCCTTTCAATCTCAAGGATTTTATCTAAAATAACTCTTAATTTTTTATACCCAACATATACATTGCCCCAATCCAAAGTTAGCTGAGCTAAAATCTCACCCTGCTTTTTTAATTCAGAAATAGCCTCAACTTTATCAGGTGTACGCCCTGCCTTATCAGGAATAATACTGGCAATTTGATTTGCAAGATCCCTTACATCTGCCAAGGTCGGATAAGTATTACCTGGTTTATTATTTTCTATAGATTGAAGGACTCTTTGCCAATTAGCATTACCTCGAGTTTTAACTTGATCTTCTACAGCAGCTACTGAAGCCAAATCTAATTCCTTCTTATCAGCTTGAACGGCTTGCATTTGATCAGCGTCTAGCTGCTTAATTCTTCTCACAGCCTGATCAAAAACAGCCCCTTCTCCACTCGTCTGACCCGCATTTTGATAGGCTAAACCTCCTCCAGAAAAATACTTCCTTGGGATCGTTTCATTGGTGTATTTATCCACATCGTCTTTGATAAAATTAAAAACACCCTTTTTGTAAGCCTTTATATATTGCTCATAGATCTCTTCATTTATTTTAGGATCTGAATCAACACCTTTGACCTTGGCCTTATCCGCGTAGACCTTGTTTAAGAAAGATTCCTTAAGCGCACGCTTATACCAGGCGGCTAAAAGTATCCCACTATAGATCTGCCTGACCGTGGCAAAATTCTCACCCTCATTGACTTCACGCTCTAAGGCTGGAAGGACGATTTGACGGACGATTTTGGAGCCGATAGCATTGATGTTTTTAGAACTCTCCCTAGCCCCCTCTTTATAAAAAAGAGGGGGAATAGAAGAGATGCCGGCGTGTTTTTTTAGGGAGAGGTAATCCTCTTCCAGCATGACCTTGAGATGATTCTTTAAGACATATGCCGTGTTGCCTTTTTCATAAATGACGGCGTCATCAGGGATGATCCATACCTTATTAAAAGTATTCACTGGAATATTAGTTGTTTCGTATTGCGCTTGGGCTTCGCTATAGACCCTGTTCCAGAATTGCTTTCCTAAATTATCTTCCGGATAAATCAATGAAGCGGTGATCTGCTTGAGCATGTAATCTTGGGCCAGGAGATCTCGCCCCATCTCTGTTTTGCCAAAATCATCCTTGATAATACGGTCTTTTTCATAAGGAGAAAGATTGACCCATTGATGATCATCAGGTATCGCCAAGGAGGCTAAAAAATATTTTGTTAACTTTTTATACTCAACCCTTTTTTGGGCATCTGTCAGAGGCTTGTCGCCTTTATAAATAATGAAATCAAATTTTAAGGCATTCTCAGGATGGATCACTATTCCTTTTAAATAGGCAGGTGCGTATTGCGGGCTTAAATGCACCATCATGCCAGGCTTTGGCATAAAGGGCATCAAGTCAGCTGAGGCCAACTGGGCATAGGCTGGAGGCTTTACAGAGGTAAGGATAAAAGCTACCAGGATAATAATGGAAATTGATTTTCGAATCATTAGGACGCGCTTCCCTTAGTTAATCTATGATTAAGGAAAGTATGCCATATTTTTAGAAAAAAACAAGTGCGGGAATATCCCAGACTAAAACATTCGGGGATGACAATAAGTATAGATTTATGACCACATTTTGGCTTTGTACTCTTGAACCATGCGTTGGGTGTTGAAGAATCCACCACGGCGAACACAATTGATCATCTTGTCAATCCAGGGGCTTTGAATGTCAATAGCCCCATTCTTATTAGTGCGATAATAAAGCCCTGTGACATCTTTAAGCGCGGCATATAAAGCCTTGGAATCCTCTTCTAAACGTAATTCACCCTCATCGCCCACTTCAGGGCCTTCATGGCGATATCCAAAAATCCAGCCGATATCATCATGCTCAGCCTCAACAACCCATCCATCTAGCGTTGAAAGCTGTACCACTCCATTTAAAATGGCCTTCATGCCACTGGTGCCTGAGGCTTCAAAAGGCGGCAAAGGATTATTCAACCAGACATCCACACAATTAGTCAAAAGCTTGCCAAAATAGGTATCATAATTCTCAAGAACCAAAACCTTGACGGATTTATAGTTCTTATTTAATTTATCAACATGCTCCATGATATTCTGAATATGCGAAGCCCCCATCGTATCCATCGGATGAGACTTGCCCGCGAAGATGATCTGCAAAGGGCCAATATGCCGGGCAATGCTCAAAACTTCTTCAATATGTTGAAACAATAATGAGGGCCTTTTGTAATTCGTGATCCGACGCGCCCAACATATTGTCAAAATATCTTCCTGCAATTTCCAAGGCTTAACGACACTTAATAAATGCCTTTTATTAGCTTGATGTGCTTCAAAAATATCCCGTCGGAAATTATCATCCCGTATCAGACGCCCAGCTTCAGCAAGCCTATTGGGATCAGCACGCCAATCACCAAAAACACTGGAATATTTATCAAACAAATGGGCGAAATTCTCTGAGATCCAGGTATGCGCATGCACCCCATTGGTGATGGCATCAATGCGTTTGGCAAAATCAGGGAACTGCAAGCGCATGATCTCGCCATGCTTTTGGGCCACCGCATTAACATGGCGGCAATTATCCAAACAAATATAGGTTAAATTAACATCTTTGGATGTTGGAAGCTCCTTGCCAAATTTCTTGGCGGCCTCTACATAATTATCAGTGAATATTTCTTGAAGATCAGTTATTTGAAAACGGTCATGACCTGCGGCGACCGGCGTATGACATGTATAAACAAATTTCTTTTTCTCAATATCCATGCGAGACTTATCGACTAATTGAATATACTTCTCGACCAGGGCAAAAGCCGCGTGCCCTTCATTCAGGTGGTAGCAATCAATCGATAATTTCAACTCATCAATGGCTTTCATGCCGCCGATACCAAGGATAGAGCGCTGCAAGATGCGCCAAAAAACCTGGTCACTACGATATAGCTGATCTGTTAATTTACGGAAATTCTCACTATTCTCCGGCAGATTTGAATCCATCAAAACAAGCGGCACCACATGCTTTTTATCGTAGCTATAAACATAATATTTCCACAAACGCAAAACAAGGTCACCCTGCTTGGTTTTAATGCGTATGCGATTTTTTAATGGGATCAAACCAGGATACGAATGTGGGTCCCAGGAAAGCTCTTCAGGAACCTGGCCATACTTGTACCAAAAATTCTGCTTAAAATACCCTTTATTCCATAAAATCCCCATCGCGATAACAGATAAGCCTTGATCTGCAATGCTTTTAACCGTATCTCCTGCCAAAACTCCCAGACCACCGCTGTAGATCGGAATATCCAGCATTTTATGAATGTCAATTTTAAACACATAATCAGAAATCCAGTAATTGGAAAATACCTGATGCTTGAAGAATTTATTCTTCTCGCTCATGGGGCTATTGAGATGAAAAGAATTATAAATACTTGGGGCAAGGCCATATTCCATGGAAAAATAGGCGATGGATTTTTCTGTACTACTCGCTAATTTAGATTCAGCCTCAAGGATGGGTTCAATCGGGAAAGAAAAATACGTCGACTCATTAATGTCTTTACTGTAATGACCGTCGAAATCTTCAATCTGGCTGATAAAATCTTTGTATGTCATTTTAACTCCCCTAACCCCTCTTTGCAAAAAAGAGGGGAAAAATAAGACAGAATTTATTTATTATAACAAAAATTCAGCACTGAGATAGCAAAAGCAGATGTTTTTAAACATTTAAGGATTTCCAGCATGCGCACGTTCAAGTACAGAAAAAGCAGTACCAAGATCATAGACCCTGATTTTTCCATACTCCTCGACATCGGCCTGAGATAAAAATGTTAAAGAGTCTATTATTTGCTCATTATGATCTAGGACAAATCTGTTTAGAAATATTTTATTTAAATGAGAAAAGCTCGCAAGGGGTTGAACATGCTTAAGGGTAATTTCAAGAAAATCAACGAGCGGAGGTGAAAATCTCCGTCCATCAGAAGTCCACGAAATATACGCCTGAGGATCCAAAATCAAATACCTGGCCCCTTGCTTATACAAATCTATCAAAGAAGACAAATCATTAGGACACGGGACAATCCTTTTTTCATCGGCCATAAAAAGCTTTTCAACCAAGGGCTGTGTCGTGACTATGACTGCTTGAGGGTCATGATCAGTAATAAAATGAACGGCATTCTCATAATCCGTGCGCGCCACTGCAAGGGATATTGAAACATAAAGCATCCAGCCAACAGCAAGAAGACTAACTATTAAAAGCCCAACACGCAGCTTGGCATACCGCTGCCAGCAATCATCAATGACAACACCTGCTGCCATCGCCATAAATGGTAAAACCACACAAACATACCTTGCCCCTTTTTCTGCGGCAAAAGAAAAAATTAGCATCTGAAAAACGACAATGCCAAAAGGCAGGAGCTTATAATATTCCTTAAGCTTAAATAAATAAATATTACTCCAAAAAAACATGCCAAAGAAAACACCTTCCAGGGCAAAAACGTAATAAGGATAGGAAATAAAATTAAGAGGATTAAATTTACCACCCGCATCCTCTGCTTGATGGAACATCCAAGCCAAATTAATACTAAGATTCTCTCCCCCGTAAAGACAACCGACAAATAAAACAAAGCCGTAAAATAAAGCGCCATAAATCAAAACTTTCTGCCAATTTAATTCTTTTTTGCGCACAAAGGCATTGAAGCATTCAATGAAAGCAATAAAGATAGGAGCAATGATCATGCGGTAATTAGTCAAATAAACACAGGCTAACAAAAATGCCGAGAAATAAAATGTCCAACGCAAACGCTCATGAGACATATAGAAATAAATTGCGCTTAAAAACAATAAGGTGCTTATAGCCTCCTGCATCCCCAGGCGCGAATAGAAAACATGGCTTGGCAGAATCAACAACAATAAGGAACTTATAATCGCCAGGCGCTGCGATTTAAAATAACGACGCGTCCAAAAGAACAACAAAATGACCGTCGCTAACCCACTGATCGCAGACACGATCCTTGCAAAATACCAAGCTTCCGGACCTAAAATAAAAACCCTTAAATTCAAAATAAAAAACCATAAGGCCTTGGGCGTGCCTAACGCCGCCTTAGCCATTAATGATAGAATAATGCCCAATTCATTTAGATCATGCGCAGGATTATTGGCCACCAGATTAAGAAAGACACGGTTATAGCCTATGTACATCCCTTCATCATAAAAAAGGAATTGATTATCACTGATGTGATACAAACGGATGATAAGGCCTGCAAGGGCGATGAAGCCGATCGCGTAAGGTATTAAAGATTTAAGTTTTGTCATTTTTATCCCCACGCCCAGAAAAATAAATATCGACCCATAAAATCCAAATAGTCTTGATAACAGCATTAACGCTTTTTAAATTAAAAGCCTTTGATTGTTCATGCCGACGCCCCACATGCTCGAAATAAATAGGCCGCCAACTGGCCCCCTGTTTTAAAAGACGGACAATGCATTCTGCCAAAGCCGCCAGGCCCGTTGATTTAATAGGGATAGACTGAAGTAAAGACGTGCGGCAAATCAGGGATCCATTGAAATACTTTAATTTCAGACCAAAAAGTGTGTTCATGATAACAACAAAGGTCTTTGAAACAAAACACCTGAAAAGAGAACGTTTATTAGTTTTCTGCATGTAGGAAACAATCAAATCCGCAGAACCTCGCGCTTCAATCAAATCTTTCAAAGAAAGCGCTGACATGTCATTATCACCAGGGAAAACGGTGACAAATTCCTTAGTGGCCATTTTTACGCCACGGGCGAAGGAATAGCCAAATCCTTGATTGGTGACATTGACCGCAACACGGATATTCGGATTGACCTGCGCTTTCAAACGGGCAAAATCCCCTGTCTTATCAGGACTACCATCATCAACAACAATGATCTCATAATCTTGCGTCACACTTTGAACAGCCCGCAAAACACTATCAATCGCCGCCTCAATATTATTTTCTTCCCTGAAAGCAGGTATAACAATTGTTACACTCCCATTCACTGGCACCACCCCTATCCATCTATATACGCCGACACTTTATTAAGCTATTTTTAATACTATTCGCCCAGCCTCACCTTTGACCAAAACTTCAAATGCTTTATTAATATCCTCAAGCGCAAATCGATGAGTGATCATGCGATTGATGGGCAATTGGCCTTTTGTGTATGCTTTAAGATAAGCCGGGATGTCTTTATCAGGATCTGTTTCTCCACCCCATGTGCCTATAATACGCTTGCCCTTGATAAGCTCAAAGGGATGAATCTCAATTTTTTCATCCTTGCCTAAATTCCCAGCTATGACACAAACACCCTTTTCTTTAATACCCGCAAAAGCATTCTCCATGGCCGTCTTATTGCCTGACGCATCAATGGCATAATCAGCCCCTTGAGGCAAAATCGCACTGATGCTTTTTAAGACCGACGATTTCGACGCATTGATCAAATGGGTGGCCCCTAATTTCTTGGCAAACTTTAATTTCGAATCCAACACATCTACCGCGATAATGTTTGAACAACCTCGATGCTTCGCCCCTAAAATAACACTTAATCCAATACCACCGACGCCAAAGACAATCACTGAAGAATTCTTCTCGGCATGAAGGGTATTATTAATAATGCCGCACCCTGTTGCAATGGCGCATCCGGCAATAGCGGCAATATCCGCAGGAACTGTCTTGGCAATCTTAACAACTCTATTTTCTGAAACAACGGCATAGTCACTAAAGGTCGTCACCGCACCTGCATTAATAATACGTGAGCCAAGCTTATACTGACTATTAAACGCATCAAGCCCCTGACCCTTGATCCAGGTGAGGCAAACATAGTCATTTTTTTTGACCTTCGTCACACCAGCCGCAAGATCAACAACAAAGCCAGAAGCTTCATGGCCTAATAAATGCGGAAGAAATTTATCCGGTCCTTTTAGGGCAATCATCTCATTGTATTGCGCCCGGCATACGCCGCTATACAAAATCTTAACAAGCACCTGCCCACGCTTGAGCATTGGTATATCTAACTCATCAATCACTAAAGGCTTATTTGTTTGCCAAAGAATGGCGGCACGTGTTTTCATATTTAAGGAATGAACCAATAATAATCGCCGGTAAAACCTACTTGCTTGAACAAGGCCTTCCATTCATCCACATGCATATAGGTCAAAGCTGTTAGATTCCACGCATCCATGCGTTCTTTTTCCTCTGGCGTTCTATAAGCATCCATGGTGATGAAGGCATGCCGGCCAACACGCTCGATCTCTCTTAAGGCTTGAGCACATTCTGATGGCGGTAAATTATGGATTGTGTTAATGGAAATGACCAGATCAAAACTCTTATCCGCAAAAGGAAGCTCTTTAGCATTACCCTTACGGATCAAGGGCTTCATATCTGGCAAGGCGTGCTCTATCGCGTAATCAGAAATATCCAGGCCTTGCAATTTGATCCCGGGAATACTTTGGGCAAAATCATGCATCATAAAACCCTTGGCACAGCCGACATCAAGGATCGAGCTTTGAGAGGTCAAATGATACTGTTGAACAAAGGTGGGAATGACCAGCTGCCAAAATCGAGGATTGTAATTATAGCCGCCATACCCAAAACGGCGATCACCGTCAAAATATTCCTGACCAAATTGACGGCCGACCCGACGATCGTCTTCTGTCTTTTGCATGCCGCGTTCATTGACATTGCGCTTGATCTTGGGGTAATTAACTAAAAGGTCTATTTCAGCCATATATGCTTGAAGACTACTTAATTCCCACTCCCATTCCAAGAATATAATGACACATCGGCGCATAACCCGTGTGCAGGACTTCATCGTTCATGCCGAACATAAATACGCGTTTAAAGAATTTAGACATTATTTTATTTAATGACGCCTGGCTCTGCAAATTAATATGCTGCACTCGGCTTCGGGGGGAAGCATATTTATTCGCTGTGACATTAGGCGTCCCAACAATACAAACACCATCCTCTTTTAAACACTCGCACTGATTCTCAAAGAATGATTCATTCAAAGAACGATCCAAATGTTCAATCACATCAATAGAAAATGCCGCATCAAATTTCCCTTCAGGCGCCTTATCACATATACTCATCGCTTTAAATTCTACATTTTTAATCTGAGCCAGTCGCTGACGATTGCCTTTGATATGCCTGATATCAGGTTCGATGGCAACCACCTTCTTCACCGCTTGAGCTATCACCGGCGTCCCGAATCCATCTCCACAACCGACCTCCAAAACCAAATCCATGCCTTCCAACATCTTGGCACAAAATTTATAACGAGCTAAAACAAAGCCCATGTGCTTAGGATCATGCAGCAAACTATACGATGTCCAAGGCCCCAGCTTGACGGAATCGATGAACTGATAATCCGTACCTAATTTATACGCTTCTCTTTGAGTTAATTTCTTTTTGGACATAGGTTTATCCTAACATTTTAATAAGGCCCTACAAAGGTGTCTTTGATTTCTATTTCAGGGATAGGCATTGGATTCTTCCCCAAAATTTCCAGTGCCGCTTTGATAATATTTTTGTGAGTGGGATGAAAAGCCTCCTCAAGCACTTTTGATACAGGGGCCGGGCATTCCGGCCAGCCAATGCGCTTAATTGGCGCTTTTAAAGAATGAAAAGCTTTCTCCGCCACTCGAGCCGCTACTTCGGAAGCAAAAGAACAATTAAGCCAATCACCATCCGCACAAATTAAGCGTCCAGTTTTCCCAACTGAAGTAAATATTGCCTGCTCATCCAAAGGTTGTATAGTCACCGGATCAATAACTTCCAATTCAATACCAAAATCACTTAAGATGTAGGCCGCTTTCAATGCTTCAGGCACCATGGAAGAAGTAGCAACGACCGTCACATCCGAACCCTGACGACTTATTCGTGCGCGACCAAAAGAAAAACGATACGGCTCTTGGGGCACATTCATTTTAAGATCATATAAACTCCGGTGTTCAATAATCACGACCGGACCTGGGTGATTTAACGCTTCCATAGTAATTCCTTTGACATCATAGGCATTGCTTGGAGCAACAACAATTAAGCCTGGGAAATGAGCTAAAACTGCTTGTAAATTCTGTGAATGCGTCGGCCCTTGCCCCCAACCTTTACCGACAATGGCCCTGATCGTCAATGGCAAGGAAGTCTTGCCCGCGTAGGTATACTTCCACTTGGCGGCATTATTAATCATCTGATCTAACGCCAAAAACATAAAATCATGACGCGCATGGACCAAGACAGGATGCTTGCCATTTAAAGCCGCACCGATAGCAATACCTGTCAGCGCATTCTCACTGGCTGGCACATCAAAAACACGCGATTTACCAAAGCGCTTGCTCGCCTCAATCGTCGTCCCAAAAATCCCCTTGCAATCATCAACCCCCAGCCCAAATAAAAACACTTGAGGATCAGCCTCCATCCCCTGGACCAAAGCCTCCGAAATCGCCTGTGCGTATGTGATTTGTCTGTTAATCATTTATTTTAATTCTATGTCTTTCCAACTAAAATTGTCATTCCCGCGAAAGCGGGAATCCAGCACATACTACTGTGTCATCAAACTAATTCTCAAATTTCCACTTATACTTCCTGTAAATGTTATTACAGGAAATAGGTGCCTTAATTGCTATGTGAATGTGAAAGTCTTGTTGTTTGTGAAAATTATTAATTTTTTACAAGCCCTGGTAATCGCAACGTAGAAATTTTTACGACATCTAAATTTATGAGCATCTAAAACTGCGACTACATCAAATTCTAACCCTTTGGTTAACAAAGTGGTCCCGATACACTTCCCCCCTACATTTCTTCCTACTCGACGTTTAACATTCCTTATCTGCTTCATTGCTTCATAAATAGCAATGTTCTTATGTTCTGCTTGTTCGAGAGCTTTGCATAAATCCCAAAAAAGTTCTGTCCGCCAGCACCTAATATCCGGTAATTTCTTAACATCTCTCAAGACTTTAACGATCAGATTAAACGAAACCTTCTGTTTCAACAAATTTATATCATCACCTATCGGTGCGATAAGTGCAGCATCGTTCTTATCGCTCTTCCTTTTAATACCCGATTGATTAAACCACTTGTCTCTGCTGGACGTACCGTTAAAAATATCTGGTATTAAATTATAAAGGACACTAAAAACATTGGCGGTGTTAATGGTATCTAACTTTCGAGAAAATTCATAGAAGTTCTTACTGTCTATGGCTTCAACTAAATTAAAAGCATTATTGAATCTACTAACAAAATCTTTTCTAACTGCAAGATTAGTGCTATCTGGGTGAATGATTAAAACATTATTCTCACGGGTTAAATCCCAAATTCTCTTATTATAATTTGAATTATATATAAATTTATCTTGCTCCTTTATTTGCAATACTTCAATGTGACTTTCGTGCAAAGTTAAATCAATGTTTATATTACCTTCTAAGCTCTCCCTTATTTTCGTTAATTCATTCCCAAGATTTGGATTCGTATTTTTCCAACGCCAAGGAATAGATAAATTTGGAAGCCGCTCGAACCCATCTAAATCAGTATCAAAATCAACAAGGGTTTGATTATTAAAGTTAAATATTCCTTGTAAATAATCTCCTAAAATTCGTGTTGGCAGTATATCAATCAACGAACCTATAAGCTCATGTTGATTTTTGGTGCAATCCTGATATTCGTCCACAAACAACCCAGAATATGTTTCCTTAATCACATTGCACACTGGGGCCATCTTAAATATGCACTGGGCCTTTTCAATCAAAAAGGGGTAATACGCCTCTGAATTCTCTTGATCTGGAACATCTTGACCACAATAAAAAGCCTTAACATATTTTTGAGAAAAACTTGTAATAGTTTCAACTCGATATTTATCTGCTTTTATGCCTAATTCTTGTATTTTATCCTTTAACGAAGCAACTCCGGCATGAGTATGGGTTAAAATAAGCTGCCTTCCAATTGTATACTTTAAGCATTCCGCTATAGCATGGGTCTTGCCATAACCAGCAGGAGCAACTACCATGCTTTTAGGTTTTGAAACAAACATTGCATAATCCATTATGTATCTACCCAATTTGAAAGATTTTCCAATTGCTCCTTTATCTTTTTATTATTCATACCACCAAAATTTCTTAAAATAACTGAACCCAAAAATTCACCATAATCAATACGTTTAAACCATTTGCCATCTTTTGCGGCTTTTCCAATAGCCAAACGTGTATTTACTGCGTCAGCATCCTTCCAATTATCAGGCAAACCATTTCCATACTTACTTTTAATATTATTTAGTACGATTGCCTCTGATATTTCCTTCTCTTTGTATAAAAGAAGCTCTTTAACACCATCCCATGGCAAATCATTAAACGTCTGTTCTTCAATAGACTTATTTGTCTCACAGTCGAATACCTTAATCGCCTTAGTAGTTAAATCGCCCTTAGAAGGATTTAAATTACTGTCATCCGAATCGCAAAAAACGGCAACATCCTTTCCAAAATCTTTTAATTTTAGAGCCCTGTCAGTAAAACTGCTCCCCTCTCCTGAAACATACACACAATCCTTTACTGATAAATATTCTTTACCAGAATCTTTGCGGTAACTATCCAACGCCCGACAAATTCCTATTTCTGTTTTTCCTTCACAAACAATAACTTTCTTTGCAAATCCAGCTTCGGGACAAGCCCTAATAATTTTCTGAAAATCTTGGTTTGGTACTGATGCTGTAACAATGCCACCCAGATTATTTATAATAATTAAATCATTAATATCCAATTCTGTTATCGCTTCACTTGAATGAGTGGTAATAAATATTTGGCCAGGATTATCTTTCTTTAAAGATCTGACCAAATGTTTAACTCTGTCAGGTTCCAGCCCTTGTTCTACCTCATCAATCAACATAATACCGCCCTGCTGAACAAGGATGGTTTGTATTGCTATTGAAATCAATCTTTTCGTTCCTTTACCCTTTAATCTTAACGGAACATCTCCGTCATGCAGACAAACCCTGCCATCCTTTATGGTTACATCCCTAAAATCAATGGTGGTTTTTGCCCCAGACAAATCAATACCAAGATTTGAAGAAACTTTCTTTATGCGATCCGTGACATCATTAAACTGACTAAAACTTTCCTGATCTATTTTTTCTTTCGCTTCACGCAATGCCTCAATGATGACGTCGTTTTTCTTTTCAGCAGCAGACGGCAATTCTTTTAAAATGGCATATAAAGGATTGCCTTTGCTCCAAGAAAAATGCCGATCAATATAATCAGAAACCATAAACACATTTAATTTTGCTCTATCCGCTGACGGCATTCTCATCGGGTCTTGTCTGTTACTGATCACGTACCACTGGGGTTCTAAATCTTTTCCGACTTCAAGCCTTACCGTCATTATCTTTTCATGATCAGTTTGTACTTCATCTTGTATATTACCGCTATTATCAAGTCCTCTAATATAAAGCCCGTACTTATCTTCATTTATCAATTCATGCGGGACAGTAACCAATGAAGCCTCTATCACTATAGGGTCATTTGGATTTCCACCATAAAAATCACTGTCATAAAAAGAAGGATTCCAACTCGGAGATAACACATAAGAAATGGCATCTAATATTGTTGTCTTGCAAGAATCTCCACGACCCAATATGCAATTAAAATGCTTATTAAATTTCTGAGAAAAACTTTTAATCCCCCTGAAATTATTAATTTTTAATTCGTAGACTCTTGCCATTTGCAGCGTTGCCTTTTAAATATTAGTTTATTCAAACTCCTCATGTCGTTATTTACACCCGTCTTATTAAATCCTTCATTTCTCTTCTAATTTTGTTAAGTTTATCCTGAAGCTCATAATGCTTTTCAAATTTACCTCTGGTCCCATTCCCGCTTGGATCAGCTATTCTCAAAATTACAGTTTCTATATCTTTACTATACCTATGCTTATCTATTACAAAAAAACTAACCTTATCCCACCGGTTTTTATGTTTATCTTTTGTGTGCCATTCAACCCTTCTCAATAAATTCTGGGCGATTCCAACATAATACAATTTCTTACCTTTGTATAAAGAGTAAATGCCTGAGCTATCTTTAATGACCTCTTTATACTTGGGTAAAAGTAATTCAAAACCCTTTCTGTCTTTCTTCTCAAGATAACCTTTTACCAAAGCACCTTTTACGGTAACACCTTTTACGATCCTTTTAGCCCTTCTCGGCTTTACTTTATTTATATTAGGTTTGAGCATATCTCCCCCTCTTTTTATTCTTACTTATGATTCTCTCCGTTATAACTTCCCCTCAAAAGCCTGGTGGAGCATAGACTGGAAGAGATCGTTCAGGCGCTTGCGGCTGGTTGTCTGAATGGATTCAATCTTACGGATTTCAGTCACCTGTCGTGCAAATTCATTTTGAAGCAAAATCGGCGGAATTTCGATTGGCAGTGTCAATAATCGTCCTTTTGAAATATTGGGCATTGAACCCGCTGATCCACTTGCAAGAGATTGAATTTGTCGGCGTTTATTTGGAACTGTCAACAAACCCCAAAGATAAACGGGATTCATTTGAACGCCAGATTCTAGACGAAACCTGAAAATTAAATCCGATAACATTAACTTAGGTCTACTTTCAAAAACAACAGCACACGCAGCAACTAAATCATATGTATTCTTTCGAGTAAACAACAAATCCCCCGCCTTAACTTCTAATTCAGGACGTGGAATAAAACCTACAGATAAAGCTTTGTTCTCTGTTTCGATATATTTACAGCTTGTAACTGCACCAAGTTTAAGAACACCCCATTCGTCAATTTTAGCTGGCCTGTCCTGACAGACTGGACTCCAACCCCCTTCAATTTCCTTGAGTAAATCACCAAAAGTATTGCGTTCCCAATTTTGAGTATTTTCAATTGGATCACCAAACATTTTATTAAAAAGAGAGGGAATAAGGGCTGTAATACAACTGTTGGCTTTTGCGCGAAGTTTACACAACCCGCTCGCCTCATCTAATAACTTAACAATCCTCACTTGCTCTAACAAAGACGGAACAGGAATATGAACATTACGAACAAAATCTTGAGTGATACCACCAATAGCTGCTCCATGAAAATTAGAAAGAATTTGCTTCTGACCAATTGGACCAAAAAGGAAATAACTCAAAAATTCTGGTAAAACTTTAGCCTTATCAGTCCTCAGCAAGAAAACGTGCTCGTTAATAGCAGCTTCACGAAATGGAAAGTTGTCCCGAACAATCGCAACCTTACCAGTCGTAGCTCCATCTTTCACAACAAGAATATCTCCAAATTTAATACGCCCCCGATTCATCCCTGTGTAGAAATCTCGTGTAACATGTTTGGGTGTTTTCCAAACAAATCCACCTTCACGGTTAATGTGTTCACCACCAATACTGGGAATACCATCTGCCAGTACACCAACCCCGCCTTTGGGACGTGAACCGTTTTCTAACGTCACAAGTAACTCACCCAATGGCTTTGTTGGCCAGCGTTTCATTTCTTACCACCGATTTGATTTAGTAGCACATTTCCACGTTGGATTATTTCATTTTCAATCTTGAGTACTTCACCGATAATATCCGTTGGGGAATCGTGATTTATGACATTTGTAACCACAGGCTTATATAGACCTACGGCAAGATTCCACTCATTCCCTTTGATCTTTTCAATCGGAACTCGATAACTGTTTGGCCCTTCTTCCCGATCAGGCCATTTGGCAAAAATATCAGAAATGTCATTAGCGTCAATCGGTGTTCGCTTATCATCAAGACTAAAGCCGTCAGCGGTAATATCGTAAAACCATACTGACTTTGTCTTCTTGCCCTTTTGAAAAATAAGGGCAGCGGTCGCAACACCAGCGTAAGGTCTAAAAACACCGCCTGGCAAACTGATAACAGCCTGCAAGTCACAATCTGTCATAAGCAGTTCACGCAATAATGTGGCTGCTTTATTTGATCCAAAAAGAACACCATTAGGGACTATAACACCTGCTCTGCCCCCATTAGGATCAAGGTGATCAATAAACCACTTGAGGAAAAGCAATTCTGTGGCACGAGTATTCAGCTTATAATTCAAATCTGACAATATGCTTTCGTCCTGAACGCTTCCAGAAAATGGC